>Ga0189275_100110_pt1 | contig 125506 bp, 119 predicted proteins | sample N19A6minimetaG_FD_130329 | JGI IMG/M metagenome (GOLD analysis project Ga0189275, IMG submission 130329) | Marine microbial communities from the Costa Rica Dome - N19 A6 mini metaG | ecosystem: Environmental > Aquatic > Marine > Oceanic > Photic zone | place: Costa Rica: the Eastern Pacific...
ACAGAAACTCCAAACCGGCTCACGCATAGGGAGCCGGCATGGACCGCCGAAAACTCCACACCGAAACCCTCAAAAGGAAAACCCCGCCGGAAATCCGACGGGGTTTGTCAGCGGTCTGAGGCCGGCTTCACGCCGGCCTTTTTCATGCTCTCTGCACATTACTGCGGGTCAGGATCAGCGCCCGCCGTATTTGTGGGAATATTCCCAGTACATCTCGCGGGCGCGCTGATACATCGGGCCCGGTTGAAGGTCGCGTCCCTCGAACCGATTGACATGCATCACCTTGCCCCAATTGCCGGTATTAAATATCTCGTCCGCCTCAAGAAGGTCGTCCGTCGTGACGCGGCCTTCCTGGACCTCGACGCCATTTTCATGGAACAGCTTGATGACTCGTTGACGCGTCACGCCATTCAGAAAGGTGCCGTTTACGGCAGGCGTGCGAACCATGCCGTCCTTGACCATGAAAAGGTTCGCCGTCGCGAATTCCGCGACATTGCCAATCGGGTCCAACACGACCGCATTGTCGAAACCTTTGCCGCGCGCCTCGGTCAGTGCGCGGCCCGCATTGGGATACAGGCCGGCGGATTTGGTGTCGGTCGGCGCGGCATCCGGCATCGGACGGCGGCGGGTCGAGATGCAGGCCGAGAATCCGGCCTCGCCCGGCATCGGATTTTCCGTCACGGTCAGCGCAAAGCGGGTGGTTTCAGGATCGGGGGCAACCCAGCCTTCCTCGGCCCAGAACATCGGGCGGATATAGAGCGCGGTGTCGGAGGAGAACTTCCCAACACCTTCCCAAGCCAGTTCCATGATCTCTTCCATGGACTTGGTCGCCTTCAGGCCGAGATTGTTGGCCGACCGAATGGCGCGGGCGCAATGCAGGTCCAAATCGGGCATGACACCCTCGAAAGCGCGCGCCCCATCGAAAATGAAGGACGACAACCATACGCCCTGCGAATTGACGCTAATCATCGGGGCCTTGTCGTCGATCCATTCCCCATCGAACCAGGTCAAACCTGCCATGTCGCTCGCGCCTCCTGCGCCGAAAAATTGTATCCTTGGATTGCGGCGACGGTCGCGCGGCGAGGGGGATAAGTCAAGACGCGCGGCCCGGCCGAATACGGCGCCGGCACTGCGGCAAAAGCGCCTGTGACGCTGCCGTAAGCCCCATTCGGCGTGCGTGCCCGCACGGCCTTGATCCTTGTCCCCGAAACCGAACTATGGCCTAACCGAAGGGAACCGGATCGGAAACGGCCTTGGGCACAATGGCGGCGACGCAGGAAAACTCTCTGTTTTTGGCCAATTTGGATTTATTGAAATCCATCGGTCTTTCAGGCCCGGCAAGCGCCGTTCTGGGGGTCGTCAGTCCCGCCTTGGCGCGTCAAGGCGCCGACGCACCCGGCGGCCCCAACCTGCTGCGGGGCGATACACCTCTTTACAGTCCTGATGCCGCGCAGGCCGCGGCGACCCAAGTAGAAAGTTATCTGAAAAGGCCGGTTCGGCATTTGTCGACCTTCACCGGCGTGCCCGAAAAGACAGAGCTTCTGAGCCATCAGGCGATCCGCACCGTGCTTGCCGGTTTGCAGGGCCAGGACCTGAACCCGGCGCCCGACCCGGATACCGGCTATCTGATTTGCTTCGGACTGGGCCTGGGTCTGCATTTGCCGCTTCTTCAAGCGGCGCTGCCCTTCCGCACCTTGGTCGTTGTCGAGGACAATCCCGAATTCCTGCTGCACAGCTTTCATGAGGTCGACTGGACGGCGCTGAATGAGACCTGCAAGGCGCGCGGCGGACGGCTTTACGTGATCCTGACGACCGAGGCCCAGAACGTCGCCGACACCCTGCTGCGGGAAATGCGCGGCCCCGAATTCCCGATGATAGACGGCAGCTATATCTATCAGCATTACAAATCGCCATTTCTGGATAAGGCGATCGATGCGCTGCGCGACGCCATGCCGATCATCGAGGCCAATGACGGCTTCTTCGAGGACGAGCAGCTGATGCTGGCCCAGGCCTGCCGTACATTCCTGCGCAACGACTTTCACCTGCTGACCGAAGCACCGACCCCGCGCCCGCTGAAACCCATGCCTGTTTTCGTCGTCGGGTCCGGGCCGTCCCTCGACCGTAATATCGACGATATCCGCCGCAACCGCGAAAACGTCATTCTGATGTCCTGCGGCACCAGCCTGCGGCCGATGCTGGAAGCGGGGATGGTCCCGGATTTCCATTGCGAGATCGAAAATGTGGAGGATATCGGAACCATCATCGGCATGCTGTCGAAGGAGTATGACTTGAGCGGCATCCCCCTGATCGCCGCGAATACGGTCAAACAATCGGTCCTGGACAAGTTCGACCGGAAAATACTGTTCTGGCGCGATACGGTGGTGCCGACCCGATTGCTGGCCCGGCAGGAAGACACGCTGGCCATGACCGGGCCGACCGTCACGAATCTGGCGATCCGGGCTGCAATCTCGATGGGGTTTTACGAATTCTATCTGTTCGGAATCGATCTGGGATCGCCGGACCCGGACAAGCATCATGCCAAGGGATCGATCTACAACGCCACGGATGACGAGTATTGGAAAAGCGGGGCGGCGATGGAGCCTTTCGTGATCGAGCAGCCGGGCAATATGGGCGGCACGATCTATACCAACCGCCCCTTTCTGTTGACCAAATTCTTTTTCGAAACATTGTTCAGCCGCTTCCCCAACCATCACTTTTTCAACTGTTCCCATGGTGTGCGGTTCGAACATGCGGCGCCGATGGTTTCAGAAACGCTGGAGGCCATGCCCGCCGAAATGCCCGGCCCGGAAATCGTCGCGCAGTGTCTGCATGAATTGACCGATGTGACGGCCGGCGATTTGGTGCGAGCCGAGCGGCTGGAAGAATACAGGGCGGCCCTTGTCGACCGTTTCGGCAAGCTTGCGATGCTGTGCGCGAACGACGCGGTTGCAGATTTCGATAGTTTGTTGGCCGCGATCCGCCCAATGGTCGCGCCCGTCTCGTACCGTACCGAATTTTCCGCCAAGAGCGCGGTCGATACCCTGATATCAGGCACCATCACGACGATTTTGCATTTCGGCTATTTCATGATCCGCCGAATACCGAAGGACGACCGCCCCCGATTCATGCGACTGTTCATGAAAGCCTTGGACAAAAGCGTCGCAACGATGGAGCGTGAAGCGCTCGCCCTGACGGATGAACTGATCGAGGAACGCCGCGCGCTGCCGGATTGACGCGTGATGAAAGGCAACGACACCCAATGTGCGGTATAGCCGGTTTCATAGGCAAATCGCCGCCCGCCCGCAGTGACGCGGAAGACACGCTGGCCATGATGCGTCAGCGCGGGCCCGACGGCTTGGGATTGTTCCAGGACGATATCGGCGGGAACCGCGTGATGCTGCTGCATTCCCGGCTGGCCATCATCGATCTGCAAACCCGTTCCAACCAGCCTTTTATCGACGACGGCTGCGTCCTGATCTTCAATGGTGAAATCTACAACTACGTCGAAGTCCGTGACGAGTTGAAGGCCCTGGGGCATGCCTTCCGTACCGATTCCGATACCGAGGTAATCCTGCGCGCCTATCGCCAATGGGGTGAGGGGCTTGTCGACCGGCTGCAAGGCATGTGGGCCTTTGCCCTGTTGGACAGTCAGGCCGGAAAATTGATCCTGAGCCGGGATCCGTTCGGCGAAAAACCGCTGTATTGCATGGAAACACCGGACGGTCTGTTTTTCGGGTCCGAGATCAAGTTCATCAAACAATTGAGCGCCCGGACGCCCGCCATCAAACACGAAAAAGTGCGTCGTTTCCTAGCCCATGGCTACAGGGATGTGTTCAAACAACCGGACTCGTTCTTCGACGGCGTCAATCCCCTGCCGGCTGCCAGTATCGTCACCCTGACCGGCGGAGAAATGCCGCAACCGCGGATCTATTGGACCCCGCGGTTCAACCCGCAGCCAATGAGCGAGGGAGAAGCCATCGAGGGCGTGCGGGACCGCTTGTTCGACGCGGTTAAAATCCGCCTGCGCGCGGACGTGCCCATCGCCCTGACCCTGAGCGGAGGGATCGATTCCAACGTGGTCGCGGGGATCGCGGTCCACCATTTCCAACAGAACCTGCATACCTTTTCCATGTTGGAAAGCCGGGAAGATTACGACGAACGCCAATTCATCGCCGCGGCGGTCAGGGGGTTGGGCGCGCCGCACCGGGAACGCCCCGTGCAAAGTCGGGGTTTCCTGGAACGCCTGGGCCGGATGGCGCATCACTATGAAGCGCCAGTCCTCAGCGTCGGCATGTTCCTGGAAGGTTTTCTGACCGAGACGGTATCCGCCGAAGGCTTCAAGCTGGCAATCAACGGCAATGGGTCGGACGAAATCTTCGCCGGCTATTACGATCACTATCTTTATTGGTTGGCCGGCCTGCACGGCACCGCCGAGTACGAGCCCGAAGTCGCCCGCTGGCGGGAGTCGATGGGCAAATACGTTCGCAATCCTTTGTTCAAGGACCCGATGCGCTTTGTCGACACACCGGAGGAACGCCGTCACCTGCACCACAACGCGCCGGATATCGACAGTGTAATGCATGCGCCCGCAACCGATCCGTTCGAAGAAGAGGATTTCTGCGACGATCTGTTGCGCAAGCGGATGCTGAACGAGCTGACCCGCGAATCCGTCCCGGCAACGTTGTTCTGCGGCGACCTGAACTGGATGTATCATTCAATCGAAAACAGGACCGCCTATCTGGACCGGTCGCTGATCTCGTTCCTGCTGACCGTGCCGAGCAATCTTCTGATCCGCGAAGGGTACAGCAAATACCTTCTGCGCAAGGCGGCGGAGGGTTATGTGCCGGACGAGATTTTGTTCTCGCGCCAGAAATTCGGTTTCAACGCGCCGATCACATCCCTCCTCGACCGCGAAGACCCGGACGTGATCGACTTCATGATGATGGACAGCCCGGTCTTCGACCTGGTTCGGCGCGATAAGGTCGAAGCCATGATGCGGCCGGATGCGGATCTAGCAGGGTTGGACAATTTCCTGTTCTGCGTCGCATCGGCAAAGATGTTCTACGCGACCCAAGCGGGCTGGTAGGTCACTTCAACTCCTTGCCTTCGAACGGATTCTTCCCTTCCCGGGTTTCAATCTCCACGACCCAGATATCTGGATCCCGATCAATGCTGCGGGTGACATAGGCGTCGGCCTTTTCATCCGGGATCGGATCGGCCCCCAGGGGCGGAAGCCATCCGAGATTGCCGTCCAAGTCACGGGTTTCGGTCAGAATCCGACTGGTCCCGTCGAGCAGGTTCAGCCGCAGGACGAGCGATCCGCTCTCCCGCTCGCCCTTATTGATCACCGCGCCGAAACCGCCCTGCGTATTCACGCTGCGCAGCGTGGCGGATACCCACATGGCACTGGGAAGACGGTCACGGGGCATGGCGGAAGACGCCTATTCCGATTTGAACGGGACCGCGATCACGCAAATCCCAGTTCCTTCAAGATCGCTTCGCGGCTTTCATCCAAGTCCGGAACATGACCGCGCGTTGCCGGGTCCGCATGGGCGGACATCTTGATCGGGTTACCCGCCATGCGGAAATGGCCCTCCTGCGGGTCTTCGATCGACACGACCATATTGCGCGACAGGATTTGCGGGTCGTTCATCACCTGCCCGACATCGTTGATCGGGCCGCAGGGCACACCGGCTTTCTCAAGTTCATGCATCCAATGGTCCGTCGGCTGCGTTTTCAGCACCAGTTCCATCTCGACCTTCAGATCGTCGACATGGTCCGCGCGGTCCTTGTTGGTCAGGAAGCGCGGGTCACTCGCCCATTCTGGCTTGCCCAAGGCGGCCGCCATGCTTTCGAACAGTTTGTTGTTCCCGGCGGCGATGATGATATGGCCATCGCCCGACTCATAAGCCTCAAACGGCGTAATCGACGGATGCCTGGCGCCCAACGGGCCCGGCACCTCGCCGGAGGTGACATAGCGCGCAACGGCGTTTTCCAGAATCGCCAACTGACAGTCCAGCATCGAAACGTCGATCATCATGCCCTTGCCGGTGCGGTTGCGCTCCACCAGGGCGGCATTGATACCGACCGTCGTGAAAAGGCCCGCGGTGATATCGCCCACCGAGGTCCCCACACGGGTGGGCGGGCCGCCCGGATGGCCGGTGATCGACATGATACCGCCCATTCCCTGGACCACCATGTCATAGGCCGCGCGGTTGGCGTAGGGGCCGGTCTGACCGAAACCGGAAGCCGCCGCGTAGATCAGCCGCGGATAGTTTTCTTCCAGCATTTCCCAGCCATAGCCCAGCTTTTCCATCGTGCCGGCGCGATAGTTTTCGACCAGGATGTCCGCCTTGCTCAACAGGGCTTCGAAGATTTTTCGGTCTTCCGCGTCCTTCAGGTTGAGCGCGATGCTTTCCTTGCCCCGGTTCAAGGACATGAAATAGGCCGATTTTCCGTGCTTGGCCCAAGGACCGAAATGGCGGGCGTCATCCCCGTGACCCGGGGTTTCGACCTTGATAACGCGCGCGCCCAGATCGTGCAGCAACATGGTGCAATACGGCCCGGCGAGCACACGCGTCATGTCTATGACAGTAATACCGTCCAGTGGTCCCTTGGACATACATCCTCCTTAAACTAACGCTAGCCCCGGAAACATTGTAGCGCCGGAGTCTTTATTCCGTGATGTTGCGCATGCTACGCACCTACACAACATAGTCAGAAGCAGATAATCCAGGACGCAGCGAAAGTCACGGTCAGGTCATCGAAATGAGCGATATTGCAGCCCAACCCCAGGAAACACTTTGGACACGCACGGTAAACAGTGTCCGCCGCGTCTGGCTGGACCTGGGCGCGACACTGGACAGCGACGCCATCCCCGCAAAACTGGAGGGCAAGGCCGCGGACCAGCTTTTGGAACGGATGCGGGCCTGTATCGCCTCGGAAGGGGGTGAGGTTTCCGCCCGCGCCCGCGCCGCCCAGTTGGGCCAATACTATATGGGTCTCGACGCGCCCGGCCGGAAACGGTTCCTCGAAATTCTGGCAGGCAATTTCGGCCCGGACGAGGAAAAGGTCGAAACCGCCATCGATGCGTATCACCAGGCCGCGCCGGAAAAGAAGGCCCGGGCCCGGCACGCGCTGCAAGCGGCACTGACACCGCCGCGGCAATCCCTGCTGACCCAGTTCAACGCCTTGCCCGAAGGGGTGAAGTTCCTGGTGGATCTACGTGCGGAACTTCTGCGCTACACCAAAGAGTCGCCTGAACTGGCGGATCTCGACAAGGACCTGGAGCGTTTGCTGATCAGTTGGTTCGATATCGGCTTCCTGGAATTACAGCGAATCACCTGGAACAGCCCCGCCGCCTTGCTGGAAAAACTGATCAGCTATGAAGCGGTGCATGAGATCAGGTCCTGGACGGATCTGCGCAATCGCTTGGATTCCGATCGTCGGCTCTTCGCCTTCTTCCATCCCCGAATGCCGATGGAACCGCTGATCTTTGTCGAAGTCGCGCTGGTCAATGGTATCGCCGGTTCGATTCAGACCCTTTTGGACGAAGACGCGCCGATCATCGATCCGAGCGCGGCGGATACGGCGATTTTCTATTCCATTTCGAACACTCAAAGCGGATTGCGCGGGATCAGTTTCGGCAACTTCCTGATCAAGCGTGTTGTCGAGGAGTTGAAGGGCGAGTTTCCGAACCTGAAGGCGTTCTCGACCCTATCGCCGATCCCCATGTTCCGCCACTGGCTGGAAGGCATCATAGCCGAAGGGGACCCGAACCTGCTGACGGGGGAAGACCGGAAACGGCTGAAGAAAGTGACCGGCGAGAAGTTCGGCAAGGGCGACCTGCTGCGTTCCGTGACCAGCGGCGACTGGATGAAGGATGCCGAACTCTCCGAAGCCCTTCGACCCGCCCTGTTGCGGCTATGCGCGCGCTATCTGGTTCAGGAAAAGCGCAAGGAACGCCCGGTCGACCCGGTGGCTCGGTTCCATTTGAGCAATGGGGCGCAGGTAGAACGAATCAATTGGCTTGGCGACATATCCGACAAGGGAATGCGGGAATCGGCCGGGATGATGGTGAACTATCTGTACCGGCTGAACGATATCGAGAAAAACCACGAACGATTCGCGAAAAGCGGATTCGTGGCGGCATCTTCCGGTGTCAAAGGCCTTCTCTAGAACCGTATCGCAACGCCGGCGAGTACAGGCCGTTGGAAAAGAGACTGTTTCCGGCGGTTCCCGCATCAATGATTGAACGCGTATCGCATCGGCCTAAACTACTCGCCTGCCCGACGTGGTATGGATCGGCAGCCCGACGCAAGAGGCCGGCGAAAGACCCGGCCCGCGAACAACGTGAGGAAATTCCCGGATGTTCACAACACGCCCCGAAATTATCGGTACTTTCGGCGCCGTTGCCTCTACCCATTGGCTCGCGAGCCAATCGGCGATGCGAATCCTGGAACTGGGCGGTAACGCCTTCGATGCCGCGTTCTGCGGCGGCATGGTGCTGCAACTGGTCGAACCCCATCTGAATGGGCCGGGCGGCGATGTTCCGATCATCTTTCACGACGCCTCAAGCGGGTCGACCCATGTGGTTTGCGGCCAAGCCCCCTTCCCGGCAGCGGCGACCATCGACGCGTACCGAAATCTGGGCATCGACATCGTTCCCGCAACCGGCCTGCTCGCCGCCACCATCCCCGGCGCCTTTGACGGTTGGATGCAGATGCTGCGCGACCAGGGAACAATGAGCTTCGGCGATTTGATGAAAGTGCCGATCCGATACGCCAAGAAAGGGTTTCCTATCGTCAAAGGCGCAACGGACGTGATTGCGTCGGTTGAACCGCTGATGCGAGAGCATTGGCATTCGACCGCGGAAATCTATCTGCCGGACGGCGATGTGCCCAAACCGGGAACGCTGTTCAAGAATAAACGCCTGGCAAAGACCTGGAAACGACTCGTCGCCGAGGCGGAGGCCGCCAGTTCCGACCGCGCGGAACAGATCGAAGCGGCCCGGGATGCCTTCTACAAGGGCTTCGTCGCCGAGGAAATCGACCGGTTCTGCCGCGAGGAATCGGCGATGGATACGACAGGGCGCGAGAACAAGGCCTTCCTGCGCGGCGACGACATGGCGAATTGGACGGCACGCTACGATACACCGACGACATACGACTATCACGGCTACACCGTCTGCAAATGCGGTCCGTGGAGCCAAGGACCGGCCCTGCTGCAGAATCTGGCCGTATTGAAGGGTATCGACATCGCCGGCATGGACCCGCTGGGCCCCGAATTCGTCCATACGGTGACGGAGGTCATCAAACTGGGCTTCGCCGACCGGGAGGCGTTCTACGGCGATCCGGATTTCGTCGATATTCCCATGGACACATTGCTGAGTGACGACTACGCAGCCGAGCGGCGCGCCCTGATCGGCGCGGAGGCTAGCCGGGAATTCCGGCCCGGTAAGATCGATGGATACGGTTGGGCGGTCGACTATGCGGCCGCCGTCGCGCGTCAACCCACCCCAGGCAACTCATTGGCCGGATCCGGCGGCGGCGAACCGACGGTCGGCGTGGGCGGTTTCAAAGCCAAACTGCATGCCGGCGACACCTGCCATATCGACGTCGTCGACAAGCACGGGAATATGGTGTCCGCAACGCCGAGCGGCGGCTGGCTGCAATCTTCGCCGACCATTCCGGCTTTGGGGTTCTGCCTGGGCAGCCGCGCCCAGATGGCGTGGCTGGACGAAACCAGCCCATCCGCGCTTGGCCCGAACCGGCGCCCGCGCACCACATTGACGCCGTCCTTCGTGCTGCGTGACGGTAAACCCTATATGGCTTTCGGCACGCCGGGCGGCGACCAGCAGGACCAATGGCAATTGATCATGCTGCTTCGTCACATCCATCACGGCATGAACCTGCAGGAAGCGATCGACGCGCCGTCCTTCCACACGGAACATCAACCGTCATCCTTCTACCCACGGCATGCATCGCCGGGCAGATTGATGGCGGAAGGGCGTTTTTCCCAAGACACATTTGACGTATTGAAGGCGAAGGGCCACGATCTGATCGTCGGCGAAGATTGGTCGGAAGGCCGGTTGTCCGCGGTCACATGGGAAGACGGAATTGTGAAGGCGGGCGCCAACCCGCGGGGTATGCAAGGCTATGCAGTCGGTCGTTAGCACACTGCCAAGGCGGCAATGACCGCCGCGACCGGGGTCGTCGATAATCGGCGCCTCGGCTTCGGCATCGGTTGCGCACTGGTGAACAATCTGCTGGTCGGCATGGGAACCGGCATCTACCTGCCGCTATTCCCACTGCGTCTGGATATGATGGGCGAAAGCCCGGCCTCGATCGGTCTTCACGCCATTTCAAGTTCCATCGGTGTCCTGCTCGTCGCCCCCTATATGAGCACCTGGCTGTCCCGGACCGGCGCCCCGTTCATTATCGCAATCGGGTGCGCCGCCGCCGCCATCGCGGCGTCGATGATGCTGTTGGCCGACGATTATTGGCTGTGGTTCGCTATGCGTCTGATCATGGGCTGCGGCTTGGCGACCCATTGGGTCGGATCGGATGCCTGGCTGAATCAGGCCGCTACGGAAAAGATCCGGGGCCGCATTCTTTCTTTCTACGTGGTTTCCTATATCGGCGGCGTTTCGGCCGGATCGGCACTTCTGAACCAATTGGACCTAAGCGGAAATGCGCCCTTCATCGCCATGGTCGGTTGTTTCACCATCGCCTTGATCCCCCTGATCCTGGCCTGGCGATCGGGCCCCGTTTTCCTGCCCTCCTCCCGCGAGGCGTCTTTGCGGATGTTCCGGGTCGCGCCGGTGCTAATGACGGTCGGCGTCCTGATCGGCCTTGCCGACGGGGCCGCATTCGCCTTGATCCCGCTTTTCGCGTTGCTGGCGGGCATGACGGAACATCACGCGGTCTGGATGATGACGTCCTTCCTGCTCGGCGGGTCTTTGATGCAGTTTCCGATCGGCTGGCTGTCGGATGTGATGGACCGGCGTCATGTTTTGGTCCTGCTGTCCGTCCTGGCGGTCGTCATCGCGCCGATTCTGCCCTTCGCGATGGACGGCAGCCCCTTGACCTGGATTCTGTCAGGCCTGTTCGGCGCGGCCGTCATTGGCATGTATGCCGTTTCTCTGGGCATCATCGGCCGGCGGTTCACCGGCGGGGATATGGCGGCAGCCAATGCCGTCTTCGTCTTATGTTACGAGTTCGGCGCGCTGACCGGCGCCCCGGTCGGCGGCGGCGCCATGGATATCATCGGCGCGCCGGGCCTGCCTGTGGTGATGGGTGTGGCATCCGCCCTGGTCCTCGCGGCGGCACTGTTCCGCGGCCAGCGCTGGATATCTAAAGGATAACCAAAAGCCGGCTTTGGCTTTCACACGTTGAAGCGTTCCACCAGGAAGTCCACGAAGACCCTGACTTTCGTCGACAGGTTCCGCGCATGGGGAAAAACCGCGTGAAGCCCGACGGGCTCGAAACCGAATTCCTGCAGCGCCGGAATCAGCCGGCCCTCCGCGATGGCCTGATCACAGATGAAACTGGGCGATTGAATGACACCCACGCCGTCTTCCGCCGCACGCAACAGGATTTCGCCGTTATTGGCATTCAAGCTGCCCCCGACCCGCACAGCGATCTCACCGCCTTCCGGCGCGTTCAGATGCCATGTCCGCCCGCTGGCGAAATAGGCATAGGTCAGGCAATTGTGATCGCTTAAGTCGGACGGGTGTTTCGGCATGCCGTGTTTCCGCCAATAGTCCGGAGAGGCAGCGACCACACGATCATATTCGCGAATACGACGCGCAATCAGACTGGTATCCGTTAGTGTCCCGATGCGGATTGCAACATCGATCCCTTCGTCGACAAGATCGACCTGATGGTCGGTCAGCGAAATATCGACATGAAGCTCGGGATAGCGCCGCATGAAATCGGGTAATACCGGCGCGACATGTGGAATCCCGAAACTGACTGGCGCGGAAACCCGCAAGGTGCCGCGCGGGGTGGCCTGAAGCTGGGATACCGCGACCCGCGCCTCCTCCACTTCCTCGACCACCCGGCGGACCCGTTCATAAAAAATGACTCCCGCCTCGGTCAGGCTCATCCGGCGGGTGGTGCGGTTCAGCAGACGGGTGCCGAGGCTGTCTTCAAGCCGTCCGATCTGCTTGCTGACCGCCGATTTTGATTCCCCAAGGCGTTCAGCTGCGGCCGTGAAACTGCCTTCTTCCACCACCTTTGCGAAGACCAGATAGGCGTTGATGTCTTCCATCGCCTCAACCCTATTGTCGATAATCAGAAACAATCAGGTTCCATTTACAGGAATTGTTATCTTCAGTCCAACTATTACATGGGTACCAACGGTCAATCAGGCCCGACCGGGCCTTTATGAGGAGCAAATTCAATGACCAAGATATTGGTGCTTTATTATTCGATGTACGGTCATATCGAGACCATGGCCAAAGCGGTTGCCGAAGGGGCGGCATCCATCGACGGCGTCGAGGTCACGGTCAAGCGCGTACCGGAATTGATGTCCGACGAGCTATTCGCACAGGCCGGCGGCAAGACGGATCAGGCCGCAGAGGTCGCCTCCCCCTCTGAATTGGCCGACTATGACGGGATCATCTTCGGGGCGCCGACGCGCTTCGGCAACGTCCCCGGCCAGATGCGCAACTTCATGGACCAGACCGGCGGGCTGTGGGCGAAGGGCGCCTTGGTCGGCAAGGTCGGCAGCGTGTTCACCTCAACCGGAACCGGCGGCGGGAACGAGAGCACCATTCTCTCCTTTTGGCCGACGCTGGCGCATCAGGGCATGGTCATCACCGGCATTCCCTACACGATCGACGAAATGACCGATACGTCGGCAGCCCGTGGCGGTTCGCCCTATGGCGCAGGCACAATCGCGGGGCCCGACGGATCGCGCAGCCCCAATGAGACGGAACTGACCATCGCCAAACATCAAGGTGCGCATGTCGCCAAACTGGCGAAGAAACTGACCGCCTGATCACGGCAGCGCGCATCAACGGACAGTCGAAGGAGATAGGAGCGAGACGATGGGACTATTGGTAGAAGGCAAATGGGTGGACAAGTGGTACGATACGAAGTCCACCGGCGGCCGCTTCGTCAGGAAGGAATCCGCATTCCGCAACTGGATCACGGTGGACGGATCCGCCGGCCCGACCGGTGACGCCGGTTTCAAGGCGGAACCGGGCCGATACCATCTCTATGTCTCCCTCGCCTGTCCCTGGGCGCATCGGACCTTGATTTTTCGGACGCTGAAGGGGCTGGAAGACATGATCGATGTTTCGGTCGTCAGCCCGCTGATGCTGGAACACGGTTGGACCTTCCGCGACGACTTCCCGGGTGTCGTGCCCGACCCGATACATGGCGCGGAATTCGCCCATCAGATTTATACAGCTGCCGACCCGAACTATACCGGCCGGGTCACGGTGCCGATCCTGTGGGATAAACAAACCGGCACGATCGTCAGCAACGAATCCGCCGAGATCATTCGCATGTTCAACAGCGCCTTCGACGAAGTCGGCGCGAAACCGGGCGACTACAATCCGGCCTCCTTGCGGGGGGAAATCGACGCCGTGAACCAGCGGGTCTACGACACGGTCAACAACGGGGTCTACAAGGCGGGGTTCGCCACCTCCCAAGACGCTTATGAAGAGGCCGTCAACGCCTTGTTCGAGTCACTCGATTGGCTGGAAGACAGACTGTCCCGTCAGCGCTATTTGGCCGGCGACAAGATCACCGAAGCCGATTGGCGCTTGTTCACCACATTGGTGCGTTTCGATCCGGTCTATGTGGGACATTTCAAATGCAACATCCGCCGGATCGCCGACTATCCGAATTTGTTCTCTTACGTACGGGAACTGTTTCAAATCCCGGGGATTGCCGACACGGTGAATTTGGCCCATATCAAAAATCACTATTATCGAAGCCACGCGGGCATCAATCCGACAGGGATCGTTCCAGCGGGGCCTGATCTGGACCTTCGCGCGCCGCACGACCGCCACAACATCGTGGCGACTGCCATGGCCTCGTAAAGCGCCGGACCACCTGGTCCGGACGGCCTGAAGGGTCCGCCTGACAGAGCCGCCCGACCGGGCGCCAAACGTGACGGGGAAGCTTAGCATTGGTACTGAACAGGGACTCCATCAAGAACGGCATCGTCCAAAAGCTGTTACACGAAGGGTCGCGAAAAGGCCTGATCGAGCCCTGGACCCCCGAACAAAGATTGGAATCCCGCAAGGCGATGCTGGCACGCCGGCCCAGTGACGACATCTGGGTCTTCGGCTATGGCTCCCTGATCTGGAATCCGGCCTTTCATTTCGAGCGGTCGGCGCATGCCCTGCTTTACGGGTACCATCGCGCCTTTTGTCTTTGGACGCCTTTGGGGCGCGGATCGCCGGAAAACCCGGGACTGATCCTGGGACTCGAACGCGGCGGAAGCTGTCATGGCATGGCCTTCAAGCTGCACGAAGATCAGATCGAGGAAGAGTTGGATGTGGTTTGGGCGCGCGAAATGCCGACCGGGTCCTATGAACCGACATGGGTGAGGCTGCACAGCGGCGGGGAAACCCTCCACGCCATCGCCTTCGTCATCAAAAGGGACCAGCCGCGCTATGCCTGCAAGATCCCGATCGAGACGGTCGCCAAAAGCATCGCAACCGCCGAAGGCCCTTTGGGCACCTGTTCCGAATACCTCTTCAGAACTGTTGAGGCATTGGACAAGATGAACGTGCCCGACCGGTACCTGCACACGGTGCGGAAAAAGGTCATTGCCCTGCAGCACGAAGAAAGTGGAATTACGCCGTAAAAAACGGACATATTCTGCAGGAAACCGCAACTATCTAGCGCTTCCAGGGTGTGCGGACCCAAGAAAGTGTTGCGGGTGTTGCAGGCTACCCCATCATTCTTTATGAGCATGATACAAAGGGTATGTGACCAAATGGTCACATTAGCCATATAACGAGTGCGTTCGGGAGAGTAGTGGTTATGCCGCGGCCTCGCAGTTTTGACGAGATGGCCGTTCTTAGGACTGTTATGTTTTTGTTTTGGCAAGGGGGGTTCTGTGCGACCTCCATGGACGAAATTGAAAACAAGACGGGTGTCCTGAAACCAAGCCTGTATCGTTGTTTCGGGAAGAAGGAAGACCTCTTCCTGAAATCCTACGACCTCTACGAAACCGAATTGCTCGGCCCCCTTATGGCGCGTTTGGATGAAGGCGACGGCCTGACCGGGTTGAAGAATTTTTATCAGCACCTGGTTGCCCGCCTGAACGACGACGATTACCCGAAATCATGTTTTTCGGTTCGGATCGCAAGTGAATCCCCGCCCGTCGAGAGCATTCGCCGGCGCGTCGCCGGAACGGCGGCGGTGGTCGAGGACCAGTTGTACAAGACGGTTCGCCGCGGTCAGTTGGACGGATCGATTACGAGCGGCCTTGATCCGCGAGCGACCGCCAGAATGCTGATGAGCGCCCTTTTCGGCATCACGACCCTGGATTCCGTCTCCGACGACGGCGGCATGTTGCGGGACGCCAGCATGATGCTAACGGCAATTTTAAGTGCCGGTGAGACGAAGGCGGCGTAAAAGGGTCGAATACCGGTCTATCCCGGGCGATCGGCCCGCGGCATTTGTCGACGGCAGACCGGCACCCCTCACGTCTTGCGGTGGAGAGTCCCATGTTCGGTAGTTTCAAGAAATCGGCTTCGGAAAACGAAACAAGCGGCGGTCGAAAGGACAAGGTCGTCAAGAGCGACGCAGAGTGGCGCGAACAGCTTACGCCGGAACAATACAAGGTTACGCGCAAGCACGGCACCGAACGCGCTTTCACGGGTGAGTACTGGGACAACAAGGATACGGGCACCTATCACTGTATCTGTTGCGGCCAACCGCTTTTCCGGTCGGAAACGAAATTCGAGTCCGGTACCGGGTGGCCCAGTTTTTACGCGCCGGTAGACGAAAGTGCCGTGGCCGATAAGGACGATTTCAGTTTTCTCATGCGCCGAACCGAAACATTGTGCAGCAAGTGCGATGCTCATTTGGGCCATGTATTCCCCGATGGACCGGAGCCGACCGGCTTGCGGTACTGCATGAATTCGGCCGCGCTGGATTTTAAGAAGGACGAATAGGGCGGGTCCTGCGCAGGTTTGGCCGGACGCACCGCTCTGAAAAGACCGAGGGAGTGTCATGGCCCTGAACCGTCAGCAGCGGCGCGCGAACGCCAAAGGGAAGCAGCAACACAGCACCCCACAAATCCAGGCGGTTTTGAACGCGGCACTCGCCCATCAGCAAAAGGGCGAATTCGCGGATTCCGAACGGATGATCAGGCGTGTTCTGGAAGCGTCGCCGGGCAACCCCGATGCCTTGCATCTGCGCGGCGCCCTGGCCTATCAGACGGGAAACCTGCAACTTGCGCTGGACAGTCTGACCGAAGCGGCCGCGCGGGCGCCCAAAGCCGGCAACATTCTGGCGACACTGGCGCTTGCCCAAGATGCGGCCGGGTTGAAAGACATTGCGGAGCGAACCTACCGCAAGGCCCAACGCCTGGAACCGCGCAATGCGGAAATCCGCAACAATCTGGGTGCGCTCCTGAAATCTCAGGGACGCGTGAAGGAGGCAATCCGGCAATTCCGCGACGCTTTGAAAATCGACCCCGATTACACGCAGGCTGTGATAAATCTGGGCGGCACCTTGTTCCGGGAAGGCGAGGCCGAGGAAGCCGAGGATCTGTTCCGTCGTGCCTTCGTCCTGGAACCTGAAAACCCCGACGTCGCGACCGACCTTGCCGTCATTCTGCAGCACAACAATCAGGCCGAGGAGGCGGAAGGCCTGTTCGCCGGCGCGCTGGCGGCACAGCCGGACAATGTCCCGGCCCTGATCAATCTTGCGTCGCTGCATTTTCAGAACGCCAACTATGCCGAGGGCGAGGCGATTGCCCGCGAAGCGATACGGCTGATGCCGGGTCATCACGCCGCGCATAACAATCTGGGCAACAATCTGCTGGGTCAGCACAAATATGCGGAAGCCGAAGCTGCCTTTCTCAAGGCTCGCAGCCTTTTGCCCAATGGGTCGGAAGCAGCCGGCAATCTGGGCCATCTGAAATTGCGGACCGGGCAGCCGGAAGAAGCTGAAGGCTTCTACCGCCAGGCATTGGAGGTTGCCAAAGACAGCCCACGCCACAAGTTCGGTCTGTCCCTCGCCGTCTTTGCACAGGCCGCGGCAAAGAGCGGTGACCTGACCGAAGCCTGGGACCTTTATGAAGCGGGTTTCGATTGCGGGGAGAGAAAACCGGACCGGCGCAGGATCGCCAAACCCTGGACCGGGGAGGCCCTGGCCGGAAAGACGCTGCTGCTTTGGCCGGAACAAGGGATCGGCGATGAAATCCGTTTTGCCGAAAGCCTGCCGGATTACATGGATGCGCTGACCGATGGGCCCTTGGCGGGCGGAAAGGTCGTCATCGAATGCGATCCGCGCCTGGTCCCGGCATTCGCGCGGTCATTCGAGACGAATGAAGCAATCAGCGTCGCCCCCGCAATGTCGACGGCGATCAGCGGCATCGACTTTCAGCTTTCGCTCGGGCAGGTGACCGCGAGAATGCGCCCGTCCATCACTTCTTTTCCCGAGCGGCCCGGCTTCCTGACCGCCGACGAAACTTTGCGGCGGAAATGGCGTCAGCGATTCGATGCCCTCGGCCAGAAGCCGAAGATCGGCATTTCCTGGCGCAGCGGTCTCAAGACCGCCCGTCGGGCGGAGACTGTGTCCGATCTGACCGAATGGTCCGGTTTTCTGGAAACCATCCCGGCGGAATTCGTCGCCCTGCAATACGGCGAAATCGATACGGAACTGACACGGCTTGAAGAGGTCTCCGGCGTGGAACTGCGCCGATGGGATGACATGGACCTGCGTGACGATATCGACGATCTTCTGGCCATGGTGTGTGAATTGGACTTTATCGTAACGGTCCCTACCTCTCTGATGGATATGGCCGGCGCCGTCGGCGCACGAACGGTGACCGCGATGCCGCAGAATGAATGGGTTCTGCTGGGAACCGATCGCCATAAATGGTATCCATCGGTACAAGTCGTCACCAGGGCCGCGGGCGAAGAATGGAATGCTCCCCTTACGCGGGCTGGCGCCTTGTTGCGGACCGCGTTGCAAATTTGACCGCCTCCCTGATGGGTGAAAACCGGTACGATCCGTTTGTTACAAATTTGTGAATTTTCGCAAATCTGCTTATGAAGACGCATGATTTCTAGAAACGACCTCGGAAACCTGATCTTTCCGGCAAAGACCGTGAAACAGGTTGCCGTCCTGCCATTCGTGATAATCGGGGAGGAAGCAAAGGTATTGCTTCTGACATCGCGCAGGCGTGGCCGATGGGTTCTGCCCAAAGGATGGCCGGAAAAGAACCTGCCCTTGAACGCGACTGCGATGACCGAGGCGATGGAAGAGGCCGGCCTTGCCGGGCAAGTAGCGGACCGCGCGATTGGGACCTACACCTATAAGAAAAGAATGAAAGGCGGTTACGAGGTAACCTCCCATGTTTCCGTCTATCCCATGCTGGTAAGTCACCATCACCTGGACTGGCCTGAAAAAGACGAGCGAGAATTCCAATGGTTCTCGTTGAAGAAGGCGCAGAAGAAATTGGACGACCCCGGCGCCGCGAAACTGATCGGCTCTTTGCGGACGCAACCGCCGGATCATCTATTCGCTTTTTTCGAGGACGGCACTGAATTTCCTATTGCCGCCAGTGGGCCCGCAACGGCTCCCTCCTTCGTTCGGACCTTGGCCAACATGGTCGGACTTTAAGGTTTCATCGCCGTGCATTTCCAACAGTTGAAGCCGGTTTTCCGGCATGCCGACCGCAAGGCAAGACATGTCCCGCGAAACTGATCGAAGCCCAACCGCCGGAAGGGCGGAATCCGGACCGCGCAAAGGCTCGCTGGACAAGGACCTCGAAAAGCTCACGCATATCGAGGCCGCCTCCAGAACCCTGAGCACCGGCATGGCCCCGCCCGTTCTGGCCGGGCTGTTCCTGGCGCTGTCGGGCACATTGGCGCTGTTCTACACTGGCGTCGGCACAAACAACGTCCTGATCGTGATCGCCGCCGTCATCGGTGGATACATGGCGCTGAATATCGGCGCGAACGATGTCGCGAATAATGTGGGGCCCGCAGTGGGCGCGCGGGCAATCTCCTTGGTGGGCGCCCTTGTCATCGCCGCGGTGTTCGAAACCGCGGGGGCGTTGTTGGCGGGTGGCGATGTGGTTTCCACGATATCCAAGGGCATCATTGATCCCGCCCAGGTTCCGGACAGCGACACATTCATCTGGGCGATGATGGCGGCCCTCGCGGCATCTGCACTTTGGGTCAACTTGGCGACGGTTCTCGGCGCGCCGGTCTCGACGACTCATTCCGTGGTGGGCGGTGTCATGGGGGCCGGCATCGCCGCGGTCGGATTCAGCCTTGTGAATTGGCCGACCATGGGCGCGATTGCCGCAAGCTGGGTGATCTCGCCGTTGCTCGGCGGTATCATTGCCGCCTTGTTCCTGGCCTTCATCAAGCTGAACCTGATCTATGTTCCGGACAAGATCGCCGCCGCCCGGCGCTGGATCCCTCTTTTGGTTGCCATCATGGCCGCGGCCTTTGCCTGCTATCTGACGATCAAGGGCTTCAAGCGCATTTGGAAGCCGGACGGGACGACCATCGCGGCAATCACCTTCGCCGCCTTCGCCGTCACCTGGATGATCATGAAACCGGTTATCAACCGCCAGTCGGCGGGAATGGAAAACCGGAACCAATCGCTGCGCCGGCTGTTTCGCATCCCCCTGATCTGCGCTGCGGCACTGCTTTCTTTCGCGCATGGCGCCAACGACGTTGCCAACGCCATCGGTCCCCTGGCCGCGATTCTCCATTCAGCTCAGTACGGCGACGTCGCCGCCAAGGTCGATATTCCGTTATGGGTCATGTTGATCGGCGCATTCGGTATCAGTTTGGGTCTGTTTCTGTACGGCCCGCGATTGATCCGCATGGTCGGTGTACGCATCACCAAAATGAACCCCATGCGCGCCTATTGCGTGGCACTGTCCGCCGCTCTTACGGTTATTGTGGCCTCCTGGCTCGGCCTGCCGGTCAGTTCGACGCATATCGCTGTCGGCGCCATCTTCGGGATTGGCTTCTTCCGTGAATATTTCACCGGCACAAGCAGTCGCCGCAAGGAGCTGGTTCGGCGCGCCGTACCGGACGACGAATATGTTTCCAACGCCGAGATGACTCGCCGAAAACTGGTCCGCCGGTCACATTTCATGACGATCGTCGCGGCCTGGGTCATAACGGTTCCGGCCACCGCATTGATTTCGGCCCTGATCTTCTGGGCGATCTCACTCGTGCTGTAAGAGATACAGCGGAAGAGCGGCTCTAGCGCCGGAACATTTCCAGGTTCAATTCCTGCATCTCACCCATCCAAATCGTATGCGCCGTATGGTCGATCAAATCGTCGCCCGTTTCCGGATGAATGAAAATTGTAAGCCCTGCCCGGTTCAAAGCCAGCCAGGGGATCAATTCCGCAAACTGCGTCGGCGAAAAGGCGATCTGGTAGCTCCACCGGGGATGCGGCCCAACCAGCTTTTCGTGCCATCGTCCCATGCGAATGTCGAACCTCTCGGAAACTTGATCCCGAACCCTTTGCGCCACCGGCGCGGTCTCCGCATCGAAATAAACATGGGCATGCCAGCCTTGAATGTCTCCAACCGTCGTTGCGGCCTCGCCTCGATCATCTGCGGTCAAGTCAGCAATTCCTTTCCATTTCATCGGTGTTCACCCACCTTAAGCAAGGGTACACTCCGCCCCCCGCGAAGGGAAACCGCCGGCCGCATTTGTTTGGCCATGGAGCGGAAACAGCATTCAATTTTTCTTACGGATGGTCGCCATGACAGTCTACGGCAATGTTCTGCAGATGATCGGCAACACGCCGATGGTCGAAGTCACCAATATCGATACCGGGCCGTGCCGGCTGTTCCTGAAATTGGAGAGCCAGAACCCCGGCGGATCGATCAAGGACCGCATTGCATTGTCGATGATCGAAGCGGCGGAGCAGGACGGGCGGCTGAAGCCCGGCGGCACCATCATCGAGGCGACCGCAGGCAATACGGGCCTGGGCCTTGCCCTCGTCGCCGCGCAAAAAGGCTACAAGCTTATCCTGATCATTCCGGACAAGATGAGCTTGGATAAGATCTATCACCTGAAGGCGCTGGGCACGCAGATCGTCATGACTCGGTCCGATGTCGGCAAGGGTCATCCCGAATACTATCAGGACATGGCCGAAAGAATGGCGGCGGAAATCCCCGGCTCCTTCTGGGTCAATCAATTCGCGAACCCCGCGAACCCACAGGCACATATAGAGACGACCGGCCCCGAAATTTGGGAACAGATGGACCATGATGTGGACGCGGTCGTCGCAGGCGTCGGTTCCGGCGGGACGATCAGCGGCTTGGGCCGGTATTTGAAGTCGGTGCAGCCGGATTTGCGCATGGTGATTGCAGACCCGGTCGGCTCCATCGTCGGACATGCGGTTCAGACCGGTGAGATTTCGACCGATGTCGGGTCCTGGCTGGTCGAGGGCATCGGGGAAGACTTCATTCCGCCGAACTGCGACCTGTCGATCATCGACGACGCGGTCTATGCATCGGACAAGGAGGCCTTCGCGGCGGCGCGGGAACTGCTGGCCAAGGAAGGTATCCTGGGCGGGACCTCGACCGGGACGCTGGTCGCCGGCGCGTTGAAATGGTGCCGTGCCCAGACCGAGCCGAAACGCGTCGTCACCCTGGTCTGCGATACCGGCAACAAATATCTCGCCAAGGCCTATAACGATGCCTGGCTGATCGACAACGGCTTGCTGGATCGCGAGCAGCATCACGACCTGCGCGACATGATCACCCGCCGCGCGGACAAGGGAGACGTCGTCAGCGTCCGCCCGGAAGAGACCTTGAACGTCGCCTATGGGCGTATGCGGATGTTCGACGTGTCCCAGTTGCCGATCCTGAACGAAAAGGGAGAAATTGAGGGCCTGGTCGACGAATCGGATCTGCTTTTCGCCGTTCAGGAAGACCCCAGCCTGTTCAAGCAACCGGTCAAGTCGATCATGACCGTGAACCTGGAAACGGTAACGCCGGATACGCCGATTGAATCGCTGGTGCCGCTGTTCAAGCAGGACAAGGTCGCGCTTGTGGTCGGCGATGGCACCTTCTATGGACTGATCACCAAAATCGACTACATCAATGCCATGCGCCGGCGCGCGTCCTGACGCACCCCGCCGGCGGCACGCATTACGACCCACCAACGATCTAGCATTCTACGCATAAGAGGAGCCCGCCATGCAGCGCCCCCTTCCCCGGAACCGTCAGGGTCTGTCGACCCGCGCCATTCATGCCGGGCAGGCGCCCGACCCGACGACCGGCGCCATCATGACGCCGATCTATGCGACCTCGACCTATGTTCAGGACAGCCCCGGCGTCCATAAAGGCTACGAGTATTCGCGCAGTCAGAACCCGACCCGGATGGCTTTCGAGCGTTGCGTCGCGGATTTGGAAAACGGGTCCAGCGGCTATGCCTTCGCCAGCGGCCTTGCCGGTATGGGAACGATCCTGGAATGCCTGGACAGCGGCGCCCATGTGGTCGCCATGGACGATCTATATGGTGGCAGCTATCGCCTTTTCGAGAATGTCCGCAAGCGATCCTCGGGCTTGGACTTCACCTTCACCGACCTGAGCGACCCGGCCAAGCTGGAAGCCGCGATCAAGCCGGAAACGAAGATGGTCTGGGTGGAGTCGCCGACCAACCCGTTGCTGAAACTGGTCGACCTTGCGGCAATCGCCGAGGTTGCCAAGAAACACGGTTTGATTGCCGTCTGCGACAACACCTTCGCCTCACCCATGGTTCAGAATCCGTTGGACCACGGTTTCGACATCGTACTGCACAGTGCCACCAAATATCTGAACGGCCATTCCGACATGGTCGGCGGCATTGTGGTCCTGGCCGAGAATCCGGAGCTGGAACAGAAGATGGCCTATCTGCAGAACGCGGTCGGCAGCATCCTGGGCCCGTTCGACAGTTTCCTGGCGCTGCGCGGGTTGAAGACGCTTGGCATCCGCATGGAACGCCATTGCGAAAGTGCATTGACCGTCGCGAAATTCCTGCAAGCCCATGACAAGGTCGAACGGGTGATCTATCCCGGCCTGGAAAGCCATCCGCAGCACGAACTGGCAAAGCGCCAGATGACCGGTGGTTTCGGCGGCATCGTCACCGCGATTCTGAAAGGCGGGCTGGATGAGTCTCGACGCTTCCTGGAACATACCGACCTTTTTGCCCTGGCCGAAAGCTTGGGCGGTGTCGAAAGCCTGATCGAGCATCCGGCGATCATGACCCATGCGTCCATCCCGCCGGAGATCCGAGCGGAACTGGGGATCAGCGACAGCCTGGTTCGCATTTCCGTAGGGGTTGAGAATATTGAAGACCTGCTTGCCGAACTGGAAACAGCCCTGGCAGCCGTTTAAGGGTTTTCAGTCTAGTGAAAGTGAAAGGGCCTTCCCGGCCGGTTCGGGAAGGCCCAGTCTTTTCCAGGCAGAGATTCCTTTTTCAGTCCGAGAATCCTTTTTCAGGCGGAAAATCGCTGCGCATAGTCGCCGCGCAATCTGATCCAACTATCCCAGAACGGTTCGGGCTGCTGCCCCTGCAAGCGTTTCGCCAACAGGTCGAGATGGGCGTGCCAACCCGGTCCGATGGCGAGTTGCGCCGTCTTCTCCGCGATACGGCGATGGGTCACGGTCAGCAGAATTTCATCCCCCATCGGCTCCAGTTCGAAAGTGACGTCGCCCGTGCCGTTCCAAGTGAAGGTTAGCTTTCTCGGCGGGTCGACCTCCACGATCCGGCATTCCATGCTGTGTTCACCCGTGCTGCCGTCGGGCGGCGTGCCCGGCGGGTCGGTCAGTTCGCTGTTGCGCCAAGTGAAAGTAAAGGGTGCGTCGGCGGCGAGGTCCATGCTTCCGGCCGCCAGCCATTGCCGACGCAGGTCACTCTCGGTCAGATAGGACCAAACCCGGTCGATCGGCCCCGGCAATAGCCGCCGGATGGTCAGTGTCGCGTCTTCCGCGAGGGTCCCGTATAGGTCGACTGTATCGGTGCTGCTCATTTCTTTTCTCCATCCTTCGTGATAGATGCCGCCTCGTCCTCCGCCCGCAAAATGCTTTCCAGCGCGTCGAGACGACCGGTCCAGAAGTGCTCGTAGTGGGTCAGCCATTGTTGCGCACTGGCGAGCGGCCCCGGCTCCAGCCGGCAAAAATGGGTTCGGCCCCGAACCTCCCGGCTGACGAGGCCGGCCTTCTCCAGAACCTTGATGTGCTTGGATGCCGCCGCGAGCGATATCGCGAAGGGTCCGGCAAGCTGGCCAACCGTCTTTTGACCTTCGGATAGATCACGGAGCATCTCACGACGGGTGGAATCGCCGAGGGCGTGGAAGACGGCATTAAGCTGCGATGTTTTTAATTCAATCATGTGGTTGAATATAATTTCCTGCAAATAGATTGTCAACCAATCGGTTGAATAACAGAGTTGCCGTGAATCGGGAAAATCAGGCTGGCAGGTCGGATTGGTGTTTCGCCGCCGCCCGCAATTTGGCGCGATGACCGAACAATGCCAGCCCGGCAGAGGTGAACATCGGCGCAACGATGGCAATCGTCCAAGCCTGCATCGATGTCATATGCTGCGCACTGACATAGAGCACGGCGCAGAAGGTGATGTAGTTGATCATGGTCAGGCGCGCGGACTGAATGGTCGCCGCGGCAAAGGTGGCGCCGAACAGGCGCGTCATCATCCACATCGTGGCGCAAATCGTCGTCGGGAAGGCGAAGGCCATCCCCGCGATATAAGGCCCCACGATATTCGCCAGCGTCGCCGCCAAAGCGACGATCGTCCCGCCGACAATGGCGCGAAGAACCATGAAGCGGAAGGGAACACGGGTGAATTTCGGAACGCTGTGGAAATCGAACTTGCGCGAGAAGAGGACTGCGACTGCCGCGCCCGCCGCCGTCAGCACAAAGGCCCAGGGCATTGTCAGGTCAATCTGTGCAATCACCCACGCCCCGACCGACCAGGATGCGATCCCCGCCAACATCGGCAGCACGAAACCACCCCACCGGCTGGCGACATGGACATAGGCCGGGATGAACATGAAAACCGCCCCTGTCCCGGCCAGGCTGGGCAAGGCGCCCGCCGCCATGAATTGCGGTTCCTCCGTCAGTGCCAGGAAGAAGTAGCCGGGGCCGGCATTCATCGGAAAGGCCATGACGATGCTGGCCATGAACGGTCCCAAACGCTCCCCCACCTTGGAGACGAGCAGAAGCACGACGGCAGTCAGCACCGCTTTCCATGCAATGCCGAACAAGAGCAGCCCGGTAGCTTCCATGGTTCAGAAAGTCCCCCCTATCATGCGCCGTCGCCTGTCCTGCCCACTCGCCAGGACGCCAGCAGAAACCAGAAATAGGCGGCAAGCTGTATCACCAGGAAGGTGCCAAAACCGGCACGGTAGGCTTCCGGGAGGTAACCGCCGCTCTCTGTCGGCGGATATTGGTCGATGATGACACCGATACCATACTGGGTCAGGAAGACCGACATGAAGGTAAGAAGGTTCAAAGCGGTATTCGCACGCCCCGCCAGCTCTATCGGGAAATGCCGCGACAGATGCGCATAGGACACGTTGCAGACACTTCCGGTGAAGCCAAACAGTAACCAGGGTAGGATCATGTCCGGCAACAATTCGAAGACGATTACCACTTGGGCGCCGTAGAGCACGAGAAGCACGATCCCCATCATCTTAAGCGTCGAGAGTCCCCGCCGCCGAAGGTAGTCCGAAACCGTTCCGATCACGATGAACCCTACTGTCATCGCCATGGCGAGCCCGAACAAGCCGTTCGCGACGGCGCCGCGGTCGAACCCCGCGACATCCCGAAGCCAGGGGCCGGCCCAAAGGCTTTGAATCCCCATATTGACAGCCAAGCTGGCGGACGCCACCGGGGCCAGCCGCCAGAACAAAGGGTCGCGGTACACACCGCCAAGGCCGCGCAGTTGATCCATAACGGTTTGTCGCTGTGCCGCCGTCTTTCGTTCCGGCACGACGGCAAAAATGACCCCGGACGCGATGACGGTCACCGCACAGAGCATCATGAATATGCCCCGCCAATCGGTATATTGCAGAACCGCCTCGGTCGGAGCCGTGGCGGCAACGGCGCCAAGCCCGCCCATGCCGAGGAACCAGCCATTGACCATCGCCCAACGATCGCTCGGGAACCACAGGGTGATCGCCTTGTAAGACGCCATCAGGCCGCCGGCGACACCGAGCCCGATCAATGCGCGGCCCAACAGAAGCTGGCCGAGATCCTCGCCGACGGAAAAAACCGCCGCACCGATCGCCGCGCTTAAAAGCAATGCGGATTGCACCCGCCTCGGTCCGAACCGGTCGAGCAGCAGGCCCAATGGCAATTGGAACGCCGCGAAAACCAAAAAATAGGCGGAGGTCAGCAGCCCCAAATCACCGGCGGTCAGACCGATTTCCGACACCAATTGCGGGGCAATCACCGCATTGATGGACCGGAACAAGTAAGACAGAAAATAGCCCCCTGCGAAGGGCAAGAAAACTGTCAGTACTGCGCGCAACACGGATACGCCATCAGTCAGGTGCGCGGCATGCGCACCGGCTGCCGGTGTCACCTTGGACATTTCCACCCACCATTTATTATTACGGTGAGGCTTACCCCCCAACTTCGGCCGCGGCAATCGACCTGGCGGGAAAGGATCAGTTCCCAGCAGTAGCCAATCCTTTCAGAACCGCTGAAAATGGGGCATACGCCGTTGGTATCAACCAAGGCGTATTTTCATTCCCTCTTTTCAAAGGGACGATGCCTGATAGCTTTCACTACGCGTTCGCCCCCCAAAGAACACCGATTCCGAGCCTACCGGCGAACCATCCGAAGAAACCAAAAAATGAGAAAACAATGCCGTTTGATTTTGACGAGATAATCGACCGACGCGGAAGCCACTCAACGAAATGGGACATGATCGGCCGGGTGTTGAGTGACCCGGCGGCCGACACACTTCCCATGTGGGTGGCGGATATGGATTTCCGGGCCGCGCCCGCGGTCAACGATGCGGTCCGCGCACTGGCCGACCACGGCGTGCACGGTTATTTCGGCGATGACAACGGCTATAATTCGGCCCTGACCGAATGGCTGGAGAAACGTCACGGATGGACCGCCGATCCCGACTGGATGACGCATACACACGGCATCGTCTCCGCCCTGGGACTCTGCATCCAAGCCTATTCCGAACCGGGCGACGGGGTGGTCGTTTTCTCCCCCGTCTATCATATGTTTGCGAAAATGGTCGAGGTTAACGGCAGGCGTTTGATCGAGAGTCCCCTGCGCCAAATTCAGGGCCGGTATGAGATGGATATGGACGGACTCAAAGGGCAGATCGATAAAACCACAAAGATCGTCCTACTCTGCTCGCCGCATAATCCGGGGGGACGGGTCTGGTCGGCAGCGGAATTGACCGCGTTGGCGGATTTCTGCCTGGAGAACGATTTGATCCTGGTTTCGGATGAAATCCACCAGGACCTGGTCTTCGCGGGCAACACCCATCACGTCACGGGCAAGGTCGCACCGCAAATCATGGATCGCCTTGTCACCTGTTCGGCAGGCACGAAGACCTTCAATATTGCGGGCGCCCTCACCGGAACCGCCATCATTTCAAACCCGGAAATGCGGGACGCCTTCCGCGCCCGCAAGATGGCGGCCGGTCTTGCCGCGAACAACCGGTTCGGAATGGTCGCCGCGGAGGCGGCATATAGAGGCGGAGAAGCATGGCTCGACGCGCTGCTACCATATCTACAGGCGAATCGTGACCGCTTCGACGCCGTCGTCGCGGAAAACATGCCCGGCGTGCGGTCCATGCGGCTGGAAGCCACCTATCTGGCATGGCTGGACTTCAGCGGCACCGGCCTGCCGCAGGAAGAAGTCTACGAACGGATTGAGCGCAAGGCGCGGATCGCGATCAACAAAGGCAATAGTTTCGGCCAAGGCGGCGCGAACTGGGTGCGGTTCAACTTCGCCTGCCCGCGTGCGCGGTTGGACGATGCCCTGTCACGCCTGATCACAGCTTTCGCCTAGCGTGGGCATCACCGGCGTCGGCCGTCGGCTGCGCGCCGACGACCGTTGCTGCCGATTAGTGTTATTCCGCGGCCTGCCGCCCCAAGGCGGCGCCAAGGTCCCGTTTGTGGAAATCGCCATCTTTCATGATGACCAACAAGCGGTCCTTGTCCTGTAGGATTTTCACGTCCTTGGTGGGGTCACCATCAACGAGCAACAGGTCAGCCAGATAGCCTTCCCGGACCAGACCGAGCTCGTCGCCCATCATCATGATCTGCCCACCCAGCTTGGTCGCGGTGGAGAGTGCCTCACTGGGGCTGAAATCCAAGTGCTCGACGAAGTATTCCAGGTCGCGGGCATTGGTGCCGATCGGATTCCAGGCAAACCCATAATCGCCGCCCGGCAGGATGCGCACACCGCGCTTTTTCAATTCCTTCATCACCGGTAGCGCTCTATCCCATTCCTGTGGAAGGCCGAGCGATTCCGCGACGTCATAGGTAATACCCCAATCGCTTGCTTCATGCATCGTGGTCCACGTCACCCCAAGCGTCGGCGAAACGAAGACGCGGTCCTTCGCTTCTTCGAGCATGTCCATGGCTTCCTCGTCGCACAGGGTCGCATGGTAAATGATCTCAACCCCGTGCTTGACGCAAAGCTTCACCGACTCCGCGCTTCGGCAATGGCCGGCGACGCGTTTGTCCCGGGACCGGGCGACCTCGCAGACCGCCGCGATCTCTGCCTCGTTCATGACCGTCTGGTGTGCCCGCGCAAAAGGAACGAATTCGTCGCCCGAGGGATTGATCTTCAGCGTGTCCACGCCTTCGCGGCACATCTCGCGCGAAACCTGGCGGAACTGGTCGGGTCCATCGCAGACGATGGCGAACGTCTCACGATGCAGGTGATGCAGCCGGACATCGCCAAGACCGCCGGTGACCGTCATCTCCGGCGAGGCGGCCAACATCCGCGGTCCAGGGAAAGTCCCGTCGTTGATCGCGTTCCGAACGACGACATCAAGGCGCGGTTTGGCCGCAGCGGCGCTGTTCATACTGGTGAAACCGGCATCGAGAAACTTCTTAGCGTTCTTCATCGCCAAAAGGGTGTGTTCCTCAGGCGGCACTTCACCAAGCGCTTCCAGATTCGACGTGTCGAGAAACGTCACATGTGAATGCGACTCGATCAGGCCCGGCATCAAGGTCCCGCCCCCACCGTCGATCACCTCCGCGCCTGGCGCGGCAATCGACTCTCCATCGCGGGCGATCCGCTCGATCCTGTTGCCGGCGACCAGAACCTCGCCGGTAAAAGATGCCCCGCCTTCGCCATCGAACACGCGGACATTCTTGAACAATACGTCACCCATCGTTTCCTCCCCGGGTTTATGCCGCCGGCTTGAAGCCAGACCTTTTGGGCGGTGCACGCCTGTTGTTGACGATGTTTTCGCGCGTCACCGATGCTTGGCCATAGCATAGCCCATACCATGGTACGATTTCTATGGTCTGATGAAACCAGCGATCAGGGAAAGACTTTGTCGTCGACGAGGAATATCGACGCGCGACCGCGGCAAAAGGCGGAGGCGTTGTGCGGACAGGGCAAAAATCCTGCCGACTGGAACTTTCCTTAAAGGGGAAGGTGGCTGGGGCGGCTGGATTCGAACCAGCGCATGCCGATACCAAAAACCGGTGCCTTACCGCTTGGCTACGCCCCAACAACGCGCCGCAATTTAGGGATTTCACCCGACGGCGGCAAGTCTTTTGATCCGTTTTCTAACCCCGGTCCGGATAGGCCTTCCGGCCCCATCCAACAGGGCCCGACACGGTCACACCCGTTCCGGCATGGCCAGCGCCATCGGCTGCATCCACCAGTGATCCGGCGTTTCGAAAACACTAGCCGCATGGTCCGCGGCGGCACGGTCGTCGAATATGCCGAAACAGGTTGCCCCGCTGCCGGACATCCGCGCCAGCCTGCAGCCGGGCAATTGCTCCAAGGCGTAAAGGGCGTCTTCGACCGCCGGGCACAATTTGACCGCGGCATCCGTCAGGTCGTTCGCACGGTTTTTCAGGAAGCTCACCAGCAGCGGTACTTTTTCCAGGTTGGCTTCAATATTCGACCCATCCGGCGTGAATCCGCCCTTGCGCGCCTTGAAGACCGAGGCCGTGGCGAGCTTGACCCCCGGATTGACCAGAATAACGCCGGCATCCGGCAGAACCGGGGCAGAAATCAGGTCATGTCCGACGCCGGAGGCAAAGCAGGGCCGGCGGAACAGGCAAGCCGGCACATCAGACCCCAGCCCACTGCCGATTTTGAACAGGTCGACTTTTTCCTTGGTATCCACCTCATACAGGCGCGCAACCGCCCACATGGCGGCAGCGGCATCCGCGGAGCCCCCGCCGATGCCGGCAGCAATGGGAATATTCTTCGTCAAAGTAATTCTTGCGCCGCCGACGAAGCCGGCCGCATCGCGCAACGCCCTGACCGCATGGATGACAAGGTTTCCTTCCTTGTCGGGCAGGTCGGCCGCGAATTGCCCCTCGGCCACGATCTCGAAGCGGTCCGCAGGTTCGACGGTGATTGAGTCGCCGTAGTCGGTGAAGGCAATCAGTGTATCAACCTCGTGGTACCCGTCGCCTTTGCGACCCACCACGTGGAGATACAGGTTCAGCTTCACCGGCGCCTGAATGGTTACTTGTGTCACGGAGGCCCCTCCCGATGACAATGCCAACCGGCAGTCATTGTGATTTTCTAGTTGGAGATCTCGATGATCTCAGGCTCACCCATACCGTTCTTCAATTTTTCACGGATTTTCGGGATCACGTCCTCCTCGGGTTCCAGGTTCAAGGCGCGGTCCCATTGGAACCGGGCTTCATTGCGCCGCCCGACCCGCCAATAGGCGTCGCCCAAGTGATCGTTGATGACCGGGTCTTGCGGACGCAACTGCACCGCGCGCTCTAGGTAACCGACCGCCTCATCGAACGAACCGGTGCGATAGAGTACCCAGCCCAGACTGTCGACGATGTATCCGTCGGTCTGGCGTTGTTCCAAGGCTTTGCGGATCATCTCCTTCGCCTGCGGGATGTTCACCCCCTTCTCGACCCAGGAATAACCTAGATAGTTCAGCACGAAGGGATCGTCGGGTTTCAGTTCCAGCGCCTTGAGGAAGTCCGGTTCCGCCTTGTCCCACTGTTTCGAGCGTTCGAAGGCAATGCCCCGGTTATAGAACAGAATCCAATGCCGGCCCTGCGGCTCGCCATCAACCCGCGAAATCGCGCGATTGTAGATGTCGACTTCGTCCAGATACCGTTCATCGGCCCGCAGTATATAGCCGATCTTGATCAGAGGATCGGTACTGTCGGGGCGTTCGTCCGCCATCCCTTCCAGAAGGTCGAGGGCTTGTTTCTTCTTGCCCAGGTCCACGTAATTATCCGCAACGCTGAGCCTGGCATCCCAATAGTATGGGGAGTCAGGAAGAATTTTCTCCAGCGTCGTCACGGCATCGCCGAAACGGTCGCGGTCTTCCAGGATGTTTCCGACAAGCAGCAAGGGCAGGTCATGCGACGGATCGAGCATTGAGGACAATCGACCAAAGACCAAAGCAAATTCCTCGGACTGCTGCTGAACGCCTGAGGCAAGGTGATAGAAGCCGTCCGACACGCCTTCCGCCGGGCCGATCTGTTGTTCGACCTGCCCGCCGGACGTGACGTCGGCGAGGTCCTGTTCGATCACGACAGTCCCGGGGAACCGGTCCAGATAGGCGCCCAACAGGTCTTCCGCTTCCTGTTGACGACCCTGCATGACATAGACCTTCGCGACCGTCCGCACTTTCCTGAGCGGCGCCGCGGTGACGTCTTCCCCTTCTTCCACCAGGGAAGCGATGGCCTCGTCCAACCGCCCGGCCCGTGCGTAGATCATTCCTTCATGCAGCGTGCGCAAGCGCCGGAAACCGGTTTCGTCGCTCAACTCGCGCAGGGCCGTAATGGCTTCATCGGTCTTGTCCAACCCGGCAAGCGCCCATGCTTTCACCAAGGGCTTCGCATAACGAGCCAGGCTGTTGTCCGCAACCTGATCAGTGACCGAAAGGGCCTCTTCCCACGCACCGCTGCGCAAGTTTCCCGCAATCACAGTAAATTGCGCCATCATCGGAACGTTCAATTCTTCCGAAGAAATCGCCTTGGCCAGTTCAAGTGCGCGATCGAACAGTCCCGCGCGCAGATTTGCGTAAAAGGCACGCACCTTCAGTTCGGGGTCGTCCGGACTGTCTTCCAGGAGCCGGTCCAACAAATAGGCCGCCGTCGAGAAATCGCTCTGCTTCTCCGCGAACCAACCGGCCAGATAGGCGCCCGCATGCGAATGCGCCACGACCGGCTTCGACTCGGCGTCGCCTTCAGCTTGCGCCTGCCCCGCACCGGACACAGCCCCCGTCCAACCGGCGAATGCCAGGAATCCAGCCGTGGCGACGAAAGTTCGGAAAGAAGGAACGATGACAGTCATTTATGCTCCATGCCGATGTTTCAGGCCGTCGTTTAGATTAACCTTAGTTATGCAGGCCAGCAGTCAGTGTAAACCAACGATCCCGGCCTTGCTATGTGCGATAATGGTACAGTGGCGGCAAGAACGTCCCGCCCATCGCCTGCATTCCTCATAGTCGGAACGGTAAAATCTCGGTGAGGCGGCGAATTACTGACGATCGGGACATAATAATCACGAAAGACATCGCCATATCCTGCATCCGGATTTTTTTTGAACCTTTAGATAGGAGTAGGGCGTGCCCGGCACAGACGATAGCGTGCAAAACGAAGAAAAACAGGCGCCGATCAGCGATATCGCCTTCACGCCGGCCGTCAAAAGGCAGCAGGAAGCCCGCGGTTCGCGCCGGGGATATGCCCGAATGGAAAACGGGCAAGGTTGGTCGAATCGGATCGATGGCAATGTGAAAGCCTTCATCGAAAGCCGAATTTCCTTCTACATGGCGACAGCCAATGGCGAAGGGCAGCCGTATATTCAGCATCGCGGCGGGCCGGAAGGTTTCCTTCGTGTCCTTGATCCGCGCACGCTGGCCTTTGCGGATTACGCAGGCAACCGACAGTACATTTCCACGGGGAATCTGACTGAAAACGAAAAAGTTTTCCTCTTCCTGATGGATTACCAGAACCGCCAGAGGATAAAGATTTGGGGGACCGCCAAACTCGTCGAGGATGATTCGGAGCTTTTGGCGCGTTTGATGCCGGAAGGCTACCGCGCCCGCCCGGAACGCGTCTTCATCATCCGTGTTGAAGCCTGGGATGCCAATTGTCCGCAGCATATTCCGGTGATGTATCCCGAATCCCAGGTCGCTGAGGCCATCGGCATTCTGCAGAATCGTATCAAGGATCTTGAGGCGGAATTGGCGGCGTTGAAGGGCGACAGGCCGTCAGTCTAGATGTCCTCAACATAGACGCCGCAGGCAACGAGCAAATTCCCGATTCGGCGCGCATATGTCCGTTTCAGCTTTATTTCGCCATCCGAGGGGCGCGACCAATAATATTCGACAAGGCCGGTCGCTCCCTCCGAATTCAGCTGCGTCATAAGATCTTGCATATAGGCATAGCCATCCGGGTCCCGCGCGGCCGCCACATTGACGCCGATGGCGCGACGATTTGGATGGAAGACGATGAACCCATCCGTGTTCACGATGAAGACATAGAGGTCTTCGTCCAAGCGCGCCCAAGTTTCCGGCGGTACGGCCGCAAGCGCCCCCGGCCAGCCATTCTCATCGATCGCGGCGACCGCCCTGTCCACCATGGATTTGGCGCCGGCCACCCCTTCTTGAGCGCGCGACGGGCAAGATAGAAGCATTACCGCCATCAACACTGCGGCAAGCGCCAGGACCGGACCTTCCGTCAATTTGGGAAATGCATGTCTCATCGCGCCAGCCTAGCACGAACCGCGGGCGGTGATACCCATGCGGTCGGCACCGGCCGATCACAAATCGACCGATAACAGGCAAGGGTGCCGCCTTTCCCCTCAATCGCCGGGTGCGGGAACGCTCAGGAAGTCGACCTGGAAAATCACATTTCTGATCTTCTCAACCCGGTGCGGGACTTCCGGCACGATGAAAGCGGTGGACTCCCGATCCAAGGTGAAACTCTGTTGCACCGGGTGCAGTATTTCATACAGCAATTTGCCGTCGAGCACCCGAATCTGACCCCAAACGCCGGGTTTCGTCTTGTGTTCCCGGCGGAGCGCCTTCGGGATGGTGAGGTCCGTGAAAATCGGCGTCGACTTGTAGCGCACCGCCCCTTCCGGCAGTTCCATTCGGTCGCACAAAGGACAATCAAGCATTTGTCCAAGCGCAGCCTCTCGCCCCGCATCCGTCTGCGTCCAGCCGCGATCCACAAAAGGCGGTTGATGGCGAACATGTTGGCGATGCCCACAAGACAGCAACGCCACCCAATGTTCTTCTTCGTCCCGGTCGAACCCGGTTATCGGCCGTTCCATGTATTTTCCTTATTCAAATGAACTGTCCGGCAGCAGGACCGATGCGAGGTCTTGCCGGGAATTCAACAGATCCGCCAGGGTGAAACGATCCAGCACCGCGAAGAATGCCGCCAGCGCCTCATCCAGCACCATGGGGAGGACGCAGACGGCGGCAATGCGGCAGGTATTGGTCGTCGGATCGAAACATTCGACAAGTCGCAAATCCTCTTCGCATCGCCGCACAACGTCCCCGATACCAATCTCACCCGGGGCACGCGCCAGCCGAATACCGCCTTGCCGTCCGCGAACCGTCTCGATCAAGCCATTCTGCCCAAGGCGGTGAACGACCTTCATCAAATGGTTCTCCGATATCGCGTACCGGTCCGAGATTTCCTTGATCGTCGCCAAATCACCTTGCGGCTTGAGTCCGAGAAACATCAGGACGCGCAAGGCATAGTCGGTATGACGGGTGAAACGCATGGGCGCGATCCTCTATAGGTCATGCAATAAGATGTATTTTATATATTGCTTTCCAGACTCGAGGCAACATATAAGGTGCGTAGAAAATACATCTTATAAGAAGGATCATGGTCATGACGTCCATTTCCTCGGTTTCAGATAAAATTATGCAACATCGCCAGCCGGAAGATTTGTCCGACAGTGTGGCGCTTGTCTTCGTCAAAGGCTTGCGGTTCGTTGCCGACCGGTTCTTTGCCAAACGCTACGGGCACCGTGCCGTGGTGCTGGAAACGGTGGCCGCGGTTCCCGGCATGGTCGGCGGATTGTTGCAGCACCTGAAGGCGCTGCGCACCATCCGGGACGATCAGGGCTGGGTGCGGGAATTGTTGGCCGAAGCGGACAACGAGCGCATGCATCTTATGACCTTCGTGCAGGTCGCGGAGCCGACCTTGTTGGAACGCTGGTTGATCATGGCCACCCAGGCAGTGTTCTATAATGCCTTCTTCTTTTTATATCTGTTTGCGCCGAAGACCGCCCATCGGGTGGTCGGGTATTTCGAGGAAGAAGCCGTGACGAGCTACTCCAACTTCCTGGCGGAAATCGACGCAGGCCGGCACCCGAACCCAATGGCGCCCCAGATTGCAATCGATTATTGGGACCTGCCCGCATCGGCGCGGTTGCGCGATGTGGTCTTGGCCGTGCGGGAGGATGAAGCAGGCCATCGCGATAGAAACCATGCTTTCGCCGATGCCCTGCGATCCCCGCACAAGACCGAAATGGCGGAGGTGTAAAGATGACCGCAACCGAAAATCCGCGACGGCGGCCGATGCATCCGGATATCGATGAAGCCGTCATCGAGGACCTTGTCCGGAACTTTTACGGAAAGATCCGCGATGACGACCAGCTCGGCCCGATCTTCGACAGCAAGATCGATGACTGGGAACCGCATTTGCGAAAGATGATGGATTTCTGGTCCTCGGTCACTTTGATGACCGGCCGTTTCAAAGGGAACCCGATGATGAAACATCGAGTGCTGACCGATGTCGAACCGGCGCATTTCGATCGTTGGCTGGCCCTGTTCCGGGAAAGCGCGAAAGCTGTCGCCACGCCGGGCGCGGCCGATGTCTTCATCGGGTGCGCCGAGCGGATCGCCGGCAGTTTCAAACTGGGCATGTTCGGCGTGCCGGGTTTGGGGCCGATCACCTGGGGACCGGCCGGCAAGGCTTCCTGACACCCTAAAAGACAACGCCGGGGAAATCCCCGGCGCTGCTTCAAGTCTACATGTTCGGGTAGTTCGGCCCGCCGCCGCCTTCCGGCGTCACCCAGTTGATGTTCTGGGTCGGATCCTTGATGTCGCAGGTCTTACAATGGACGCAGTTCTGCGCATTGATCTGCAAACGCGGGTTCGACCCGTCGTCTTCCCGAACGATTTCATAGACGCCCGCCGGGCAATAGCGCTGTTCCGGCGCGTCGTATTTTTCAAGATTCACCTGAACCGGCACACTGTCGTCCTTCAACGTCAGATGCGCGGGCTGATCTTCTTCATGGTTCGTGAAGGAGAAGGAAACGTTGGTCAGCCGATCAAAGCTGATTTCCCCGTCCGGCTTCGGATAATCGATCGGCTTGAAGGCGGATTTCGGCTTCAGCGATTCATGGTCCGACCCGTGATGTTTCAAGGTCCACGGGGCGTTCCCCTGCAGAATGACCGTATCCAGCGCGCTATAGAAGAAACCGCCCCAGAACCCGTATTTGAAGGACGGCCGGATGTTGCGAACCTTATAGAGTTCCTTCCACAGCCAGGTTTCCTTCAATCGGTCGGCATAATCGGTCACTTCGCGGGGCGCTTCGCCTTCGGCCGTCAGCACGTCAAAAACCGCTTCCGCCGCCGTCATGCCCGACTTCATCGCCAAATGCGTGCCTTTGATCTTCGGCACGTTCAGGAAGCCGGCCTCGCAGCCGACCAACATGCCGCCCGGGAAGGTCAATTTCGGGATCGACTGGAAACCGCCTTCGTTCAAGGCCCGTGCCCCATAGGACACGCGGCGGCCGCCTTCCAAGGTCGGCTTGATCGACGGATGATGCTTGAAGCGTTGGAATTCCTGATAGGGCGACAAGTACGGATTTTCGTAATCCAGACCGACCACGAAACCGATCGCGACCTGGTTGCCGTTCAGATGATACATGAACGACCCGCCATAGGTCTTGCTGTCCAGCGGCCAGCCGGCCGTGTGTACGATTTTCCCCGGTTGGGATTTGGCCGGGTCGATGTCCCAGAGTTCCTTGATACCGATGCCATAGGTCTGCACATCGCTATTGGCGCGCAGATCGAATTTTTCCATCAACATCTTGCCCAAAGACCCGCGGCATCCTTCCGCGAAAATGGTCTGTGTGGCATGCAGTTCCATGCCGGGCTGATAGTTCGGGCCTTTCTCACCGGTCTTGGTGATGCCCATATCGCCGGTGGCGACGCCTTTGACGGATCCGTCGTCGTGATACAGCACTTCGGCAGCGGCAAAACCGGGATAGATTTCGACCCCCATGGCCTCGGCCTGCTCGCCCAGCCAGCGCGTAAAATTGCCCAGACTGATGATGTAGTTGCCGTGATTGTTCATCTGCGGCGGGGTTGGGAAGCGGATGTGATTGGCTTCGGTCAGGTACAGGAAGGCGTCGTCCTTCGCCGGCGTGTCCAGCGGCGCGCCCAATTCTTCCCAGTTCGGCAGCAACTCGGTCAGCGCACGCGGCTCGAGCACGGCGCCGGACAGGATATGCGCGCCGACTTCCGATCCTTTTTCAAGAACGCAGACGCTTAATTCCTTGCCTTGCTCGGCCGACAATTGGCGAATGCGGATCGCCGCGCTCAAGCCGGACGGACCGGCGCCCACGACCAGCACGTCATATTCCATGAATTCCCGTTCGACCACTTCGTCTGACATGTCCGTCCACCTTCCTGCCTGACTAACCTTCCGGACTTACGTCCCGTCCTTCCCCCAGGCCCGGCTTGTACCGCGCCGCACCTGTGCTAGACATTATTGACTACTCTGACAAGACAGCCGCCCCATGAACACAGACGACCAAAAGCCGGATGGAAGCGACCTGGACGCAGCAGCGGCCCTGGCGGCTCTGTCATGGCAGGTCGCCATGGGCGCGGAAGAGGCGATTGCCGACCTGCCGGTTGACCGCTATGCGGCTTCCGCTTCCGCAAAAGCGAAGCCAGCCGAACCGCAAAAACCACCGCTTCGCGAAAGAATGCGGGCCGCCCCTCCCCCTGCGCCGCCGTCTACGGCGGGCCCAAGCGCCGGAAAAGCCAAGGTTATCGGCGCGGAGGAAGCCGTCGCGGATGCCCGGCAGCTTGCATCGGCCTGCAACACGCTCGACGAGTTACGGGCCGCGCTTGAAAAATTCGAGGGCTGCCCATTGAAAAAAACAGCGACGAATCTTGTCTTCGGGGACGGAAACCCGGACTCGAAGATCATGTTCGTGGGCGAAGCGCCCGGCGCCGACGAAGACCGCCAGGGCCTGCCCTTTGTCGGCGTCAGCGGGCAGATGCTGGACCGGATGCTGTCTTTCATCGATCTCGACCGCAGCCGGTTCTACATAACGAACATGCTATATTGGCGGCCGCCGGGGAACCGAACGCCAACGGATGCGGAAGTTGCGACCTGCCTGCCCTTTCTCGAACGGCATATACAACTCATCGACCCGAAGGTCCTGGTGCTGGTCGGCAACCGGTCAGCGAAGAGTCTTCTGCAAACCACCCAAGGAATCACCAAGTTGCGGGGCAAATGGGACACGGTTTCAATCGGCGCCATAGATCCGCCGATCCCGGCGCTGCCGACCCTTCACCCCGCCTATCTGCTGAGGAATTCCGCCCAGAAGCGCTTTGCCTGGCGGGATGCCTTAATTCTGCGGGAACGGCTGAATGAATTGGGGTTGGCCGCGAACCCGCTGGAATCACACGAAAAACCTCAGTAGTTGATAACACAACCGCCTATGTTTCAGCATCTCGACCTATCGGGCGTGCTGGGTATAATGCACGCTTACGCCCTTGGGCCGCGCCGTATCCGAAAATGCGTGGTGTTTGGGGAGGGGAGGCTAGGTCAGAACACGTTTGCGTCTGCCTAGCTCATTGAACAAGGGCGGTTTTCCGCCAAAAAACGCGAGGATTTCGATGCGACGTTCCTTTAACGCCGCAATGATCGGCGTTGGACTTGGTCTGGCGCTGGTTACCGGTGGGATGGCGTCCGCTCAGGACGCGACGAAGGCGGGCGCGGCCCCATCCTCCACCGAGTCAGCCTCCACCGAAACGGCGGCCCTGACGCCGGGTCCTTTCCAGGACAGTCGCGGCGCGAAAACACCTCAGGCCCCCGCGACCCCTAGTCCGCTGTCGCAGCACGACGCCGACCTCTATGCCCGGGTGTTCGACCTTCAGGCAAAAGGCGATTGGCGCGCCGCCGACAAACTGATTGCCCAATTGGACGACCTTCTATTGATGGGCCATGTCCGATATCAGCGGCTGATGCATCCGACGGCCTATCGTTCGACCTACAAGGAATTGAAAGCCTGGATGGCGCAATACGCGGATCATCCGGATGCCGACAAGATTTATCAGCTCGCCCTGCGCCGGCGGCCAAGCAATTGGCGTTATCCGATTCAGCCGCAGAACCCGGTGCCCGACGACCTGACTCTGAGCGACGACGGGAACCGAAAAAGCCCCGCGAGCAAATCCACCTACCGCCCGCGCCGCACAGCCGAAGTGCGCAAGGTGATGCGTAGGATCGGGTATTGGGTTCAACGCGGCAGCGTGACGAAGTCGCTTGAATATCTTTCGGAACCGCGGAACCGGCAGACTTTCGACGCGGTCAGCTATGGCGAAAGCCTGGGCGTCATCGCCCGCGGCTATTTCCGGTATCACAAGGATGCCGAAGCGATCGAGGTCACGCGCGAAGCCATCAAACGCGCCGGCGACAAGGCGTCCAACGCAGCTTGGTGGGGCGGTCTGGCCGCCTTCCGCGCGGGCGATCACAAGACCGCCGCGGAATTTTTCACCATCCTGGCGGACAGTCCGGTCGCGGATGCCGACGACAAGGCGGCGGGAGCCTTTTGGGCCTCTCGCTCGCATCTGATCGGCGGCGAACCCGGCAAAGTCACCGAAATGCTGATCAAGGCGGCGGAGGAGCCGCGCAGCTTCTATGGGCTGTTGTCGATTCGCGCGCTGGGGCTGGAGCCGAACTTCGACTGGTCCCTGCCCGTTCTCGGACCGGAACATGCGGATATCCTGCGGCGCATTCCCGCCGCGAAAAGGGCCATGGCCCTGGTCCAAGTGGGCGAGACGACGCGCGCCGAATCCGAACTGCGCCGCTTCGCCCATGTCCTGCCGCCACAGGTCGCCCAGGTTTTGGTGGCCATGGCGGACCGAGCTGGATTGGCGGACCTTGCCTATCGTCTTGGCGCCAGTTTGGAACGGAATCAGGGCATGCGTTTGGACGCGGCCATGTACCCGGTTCCGGGCTTCACGCCGGATGGCGGCTTCACGGTCGACCGCGCCATGCTGTACGCCTTCATTCGCCGCGAAAGCCGGTTCCGGCCCAATGCCAAAAGCCCGGCCGGCGCACGGGGCCTGATGCAGGTCATGCCAGCGACCGCCGGTTTCGTCGCGGGCCGTCCCTTCAACGGGAACCTTCGCGACGACCTGTTGGATCCGGGCCTGAACCTGCAGATCGGGCAAAAATACATCAAGATGCTGATGGACGACCCGAAAGCGGGCGAAAACCTGTTCTACACCGTAGCAGCCTATAACGGCGGTCCGGGCAACCTGCAGAAATGGCGCGCCAAAGTGGACTATGCGGACGATCCATTGCTTTTCATTGAAAGCCTGCCGTCGCGCGAAACGCGGAACTATGTGGAGAACGTCCTGGCCGACATGTGGATCTACCGCCACCGCTTCGGGCAGAACACGCCGACCCTGGACAGGCTGCTGGCCGGCGATTGGCCGGTCTATACGGCGTTGGACGAGGGTGGTGGCGCTGTCCGCACCGCGCAAACGAACGCGGCGCAGTAACCACCCGTTTCCCGGAAACGGCAACCGTCCCGATACGGCCTTGCGGAAGCGTGGCAGCGGACATAGGTGTGACGGACAATCCACACACAGGTGACGCCATGGCGATCGACGAAAAAATTCCCTTTAAACCGGTTCATATCGCGGTTCTGACCATTTCGGACACACGGACGATGGAGGACGATCGTTCAGGTCAGACACTGGTCGACCGTTTGTCGGCAGCCGGGCATATCTTGGCCGATCGCAGCATCGTCACCGACGACACATACAAGATTGCCGCCAAACTGAACGAGTGGGTCGACAATCCCGGTATTGATTGCATCATCACCACCGGCGGAACCGGCGTTACGGGCCGGGATGTGACACCGGAAGCCTTCGACATGGTTTGCGAGAAGGATATTCCCGGCTTCGGAGAACTGTTCCGGATGCTGAGTTATCAGAAGATCGGCACGTCCACCATTCAGAGCCGCGCCATGGCGGGTGTTGCACGCGGCACCTATCTGTTCGGCCTGCCAGGATCGACCGGCGCCTGCAAGGACGGTTGGGACGACATCCTTTCGACGCAATTGGATATACGGTGGCGCCCCTGCAACTTCGTGGAACTGATGCCGCGCCTTCGCGAGCACGAAAAAGCGGTTTGAGCGGCGATCCCAGCCGCACAGCCCACCGTCAAAATTATTGCTTTTCGGTGGCGTTCCGTCGCATCCTCCCGGCATGTCGATAACGAGGATCGATCAAGCTAATCTGGGCTTTGTCGTGCTGGCCTGCCTTGTCGCGCATGCAGTGCCGGTGGAAGTCCTATTGTTCAGCTACGCTATTTTCGGCCCGGCCCACTACCTGACCGAAATGTCCTGGCTGCACGACCGACAGTACTTCACCAAGCGCCGATACGATTTCGTGCCGTTGGCCGTTCTCGGCTTTGGAACGATCTTCGCCCATAACGTTCTGAACATGGATATCGGGCGCGCCTATATCGGCCTGGTCCTTGCCTTCTTCCTTGCGATCACCATGGCCTTTGTTGCCGACTGGCGGTATCGACTGCCGATTGCCGTCGGGACGACCGCCGTCGGACTGATACTGTTCATGTTCACGCCGGCGGTGTGGTTCTTCATCCTGCTCGCGAACATGGTGCATCTGGTGCTGTTCACCTCGGTGTTCATTACGCTGGGCGCGCTCCGGAACAACAGCCCCTATGCCTTCGCCACCCTGGGCGCGCTGATCGTTTTCAGCACGACATTCTTTATTCCGGGAATTCCCAGCATCCCCGCCAGCGATTTTGCGCTGGGTTTCGGCTATGATTTGGCGCCGGCCTATCAAGGTTTCTTTTCACTGATCGGGGTCGAGGCGGACAACCCGAATATCGAGAAACTGCTGGGTTTCGTCGCCTTCTGGCATATCTACCATAACCTCAACTGGTTCAGTAAAACGGGTGTCATCCGCTGGCATGAGGTTTCGCGCAAGCGAACCGTCTTTCTGATCGTTTCCTATCTGTGCTACATCGGCCTCTACGCCTATGACTACACGCTGGGCTTCCAGGCATTGATCTTCCTCGGCTTCCTTCACGTGGTCCTGGAATTTCCCCTCAACGGCCTCAGCTTCGCCAATACCGGCCGGCTTTTGGCGGGACGATTACGGAGTGCCTGAGATGTCCGACCGTGGCTGATTTGACCATAGATGTTCAGGGGTTCGAGCGGTCCCTTTGGACCGCCACCGCAATAGCGCCTGTTGAGTTTCCCTGCTTGCGGGAGGATCGGCGGGCGGATATCGCCATTGTCGGTGGCGGCTTTACGGGTCTTTCGACTGCCTTGCATCTCGCCGAACGCGGTGTCTCGGTCACGGTGCTGGAGGCGAAAACACCCGGGTTTGGGGCTTCCGGCCGGAACGGCGGGCAGGTTATCGCCGGTTTCAAACATAATGAAGTTCCGACAGGGCCCGGAATCGATGCGGACCTCGCCGCCCGGATGGACAGGTTCGGCGACAGCACCGCCCAATTCACCTTCGATCTGATTGCCAGGCTGGGCATCGATTGCGGGGCGAAGCAAGGCGGATGGGCCCAGGGCGCCCATGGCGATGTCGCGCTGCGGGCGATTGAGCGCAAGGCCGCCATCCTGGACAAACGCGGTGTCTCGTTGGAAATCCTCTCGGCAACCGAAACCGAACGTCGGCTGGGAACGAACTGGTACCCGGGGTCGCTTTGGGATCCGCGCGGCGGCACCTTGCAGCCCTTGAGTTATGCGCGCGGACTGGCGGCCGCGGCGCACAACGCCGGCGCCGCCATCTTCACAGAAAGCCCGGTCACCGCCGTCGCTCGTGACGGCCAGGGATGGAAACTGACCACCGCGTCCGGAGGTTCGATCAAAGCGGACAAAGCCCTTTTCTGCACCAATGGTTATTCCGACCGGTTCAATCCGATCCCGTCGCTGTCCAAGACGGTCATACCGTTTTTCAGCTACCAGATCGCAACGGCGCCCCTGTCCGACAATATTCTGAAGACGCTGCTTGCGGACGGTGTCGGCGTTTCCGAATTCAGGCGGCTTTTGGGCTATTTCCGCATCGATGGCGAAGGCCGTTTCATCATGGGCGCGCGCGGTGCATCGGACGGATCGATGAAAGATGCGTCATTCGATTTCGCCCGCGCCCGCATCAAACAACTTTTTCCGGCCCTGGCTGACCAGAAGATGGACTATTTCTGGAACGGCAAGGTCGCGATCACCCTGGATTACCTGCCGCGGCTTATTGAACAGGGCGAAGGGCTATACGCCGCAGTCGGATGGAACGGGCGCGGCGTTGCGGTTACGACGGCGTCCGGCCCGGTGCTTGCGGATTGGATGATGGGAACCGCGCCCAAGGACCTGCCTCTTCCTGTCACGCCACCTCGCCCGATCAGCTTTCATGGTTTCAAGCGCAAGGTCTCCTCCGTTGTCGCTTTGTGGTACGACCACCTCGACAAGAAGGAACGAACCCCGCCCGCCGCGTGACCTTCAAAAGACGGCCCGAAAGAAACACACTTTCATTTATTCCCTATTTGTTCTATTTTCTCGAACGAAAGGGAACAAACCATGAATATCGATGCTGTGGAACTCGGCCCCCGTAAAGGCAGGGGCGCCGTCACGAACAAGTCAGGGCGGTTCGAAAAGCAGGACCGTGTTCTGACCGACGACGGATGGGACGTCCATGACCCGAGCCGGAACGAGACACCGAACAAGCTGCGCACGGTTTTGGGTATCGACACAGCCAAGACGGTCATCGCACGGAACAAGTCGCCGGACGTACCCTTCGACCAGTCGATCAATCCGTATCGGGGGTGCGAACATGGTTGCGTTTACTGTTTCGCACGGCCAACCCACGCCTATTACGGTCTTTCCTCAGGGCTCGATTTCGAAACCCGCCTTTTCCACAAGCCGGACGCCGCGCAGGTTCTGCGCCGGGAATTGAGTAATCCGAAATATGTCCCGAAGCCTATAGCTCTTGGCACCAATACGGACCCCTACCAGCCGATCGAGAAAGCCGAAGAAACAACGCGCCAGATTCTTCAGGTCCTGGCTGAGTTCAACCACCCTTTCACCATCGTTACGAAAGGGGCGCTGGTCATTCGCGACTTGGACATCATCGGCCCGATGGCGGAAAAGGGCATGGCGGCCGTCTGGCTGTCGGTCACCACGCTGGACCGTAAACTGGCCAATGTGATGGAACCGCGCGCCTCAACCCCCGCCAAGCGGCTGGATGCCGTGCGCGCCTTATCCGAAGCGGGCGTCCCCACCGGCATCTTGATGGCCCCGATCATCCCGGCGATCAACGATTGGGAAATCGAACGCGTGCTTGAGGCCAGCAAGGAAGCAGGCGCGGACCGGGCAGGCTATGTCCTGCTGCGTCTGCCGCATGAGATAAAGGACCTGTTCACCGAATGGCTGGAAGCACATTTCCCTGATCGGGCGACCCGCGTCCTCTCGCTCGTGAAACAGACCCGCGGCGGGCGGCTTTACGATTCAACCTGGGGAAAGCGGCAACGGGGCGAGGGCCCTGTGGCCGATCTGATCGCCAAGCGTTTCGGTGTTGGGGTCCGAAAATTGAAGTTGGATGGCCCCCGTCCAACTCTGGACCTATCCCGCTTCGCCGTGCCGGGCAGAGCCGAGCAATTGTCCCTGCTTTGAGACCCGTGCCGCGCGGCCACACCGGGCAATACCCAAGTCTTTGTAGAGATAGACTTTTAATCGGGTGCGGATGCCTCATATCCTATATCATGTTTCCTGTCGGACGACCGGCCGGAGAGATAGGGAATAAGGGGTTCCAATGCATGAAGCCGCAGACCTTACGGGCGTAGCGGTCGTAGCCGTTGCCGCAACACTGTGCGGCATGTTGTTCGTGCGCCTGCGCCAACCCGCCATCGTCGGCTATATCATCGCCGGCGTGATTCTGGGACCGTCAGGCCTGGCGCTGGTGGCAAACCGCGAGGCGATTTCTTTCTTCGCGGAACTCGGCGTTATCCTGCTCCTTTACTTTATCGGCATGGAACTGTCGCTGCGCAGTTTCCGGCATATTTGGCGCGTCGCCGTCGTCACCACCGCTTTCCAGATCGGAATCAGTGTCGGCGCCACCGCGTTTATCGGACAGTTCTTCGACCTCCCCACCTCTCATATCGTGCTGTTCGGTTTCGCGCTGGCGCTATCCTCGACAGCGGTCGCGGTTAAGATCCTGGACGATATCGGCGAGTTGCGGAACCGGTCCGGCCGCGTCGCCATCGGCATATTGATCGCGCAGGACTTGGCCGTCGCCCCGATGCTGCTATTCGTAACCTCGTTCGCTGGCGACGGTTTCAACCCGCTGGTCCTGGTGGAGGTGGCGGCTTCCATCGGTGTGCTGGTCGCCGTGATCCTTTTCATGTCCAGACGCCAACGGGTCAATTTGCCGTTTCATCAAATTCTGGAGGCAAAAAAGGAAATCGGCACGATGGGCTCGCTGGCCCTGTGTTTTCTTTTCGCGACACTGGCGGGCTTGTTCGGCATGTCGCCCGCCTTTGGTGCGTTCCTGGCCGGACTGATCGTGGGGAACAGTGGCCAGCGGCAGGTCATGCATGAAAATGCGGAGCCGGTTCAAGCGGTCCTCTTGATGGTTTTTTTCCTGTCGATCGGCTTGTTGATCAATCTGCAATTCATTTGGGAAAATATCGGCCTGGTCCTGGCGATCGGCATATTCGTCATGTTCTTCAAGACGGTAATCAATATCGTCGCCCTGCGGATTCAGGGTGAAACGATGCAGACCGCCTTCCTGGCCAGCCTGACAATCGGACAAATGGGTGAATTCACCTTCGTTCTGGGGGGCGCTGCCGCCGGGGCGGATGTCATCGACAACGAAGTGTATCGACTTCTGGTCGGCGTCACGGTGCTGTCCCTGGTGACCAGCCCAATCTACGTGGATCTGGCGCGGCGGCTGTCGCACCGGTCGCTTCGGAACGCCACCACGCTGCGCAAGGTCTTTCGCCTGGTCTATCGGCAGGAATGGCGCTTCACCAAGGCTACCAGCCTTTGGTTCTGGCATATCGCCCATGACGCCGTTGAAATCTTCGAGAATATGACAAGCGGCGTCAGGACAAAGGCGCAGGCGCGGATCGAAGAAATCAAGATGACGAAAGCCGCAGCGGAGAAAGCCCGGGAGCAATCGACACCGCAGCCCGCTGCTGAAACAGAACCCGAGGCACCGCCGCGCGAAAACGAGGACGGCCCTGCGGCAAAGAGCGAGAAACAACCGTCACGGTTCAGCCGTTTGAAGAAGACCGATCCGGAACCGACCGACACTTGAGCCATGCCCGACTTTTCCTTTGAAACCGCGTTGTGCGAAAGACTCGGGCGCAACTTGCCTGCCGCCCGTATCGCGGGGGTCGACGAAGTCGGCCGGGGTCCCTGGGCGGGACCGGTCGTCGCCTGCGCCGCGGTGTTGAACCCGTCGACTTTTCCGTCGGACCTTGCCGGCATGCTGGACGATTCAAAAAAGCTATCGCCTAAGAAACGGGCCGCCTTGCTGCCTCGCATCACCGCGGAGGTCGAGTTTGCTGTTGCGGAAGCAAGCGTTCAGGAAATCGACCGCCTCAACATATTGCAGGCAAGCTTGCTTGCAATGCGGCGGGCGGTCGACGCCCTGGCCAAACCGCCGGACGCCGCCCTGGTGGACGGCAACCGCGATCCAGGCCTTTCCTGCCCCGCGGAAATGGTGATCAAAGGCGACAGTAGATCCCTTTCCATCGCCGCTGCGTCGATCATCGCCAAGGAACACCGTGACAAGATGATGGCCGCGTTATCGGCGGACTATCCGGAATATGGTTGGGAAAGGAATGCGGGCTATGGCGTGAAGCGCCATCAGGAAGCCTTGGCTTTATACGGCCCAACCCCCCATCACAGGCGCAGTTTCGCGCCGATTTCGCGTCTTTTGGGCTAGATTTTGCCGTTTTTTGCGGTATTCGAGTAATTTTACTCGAAACACCATATATGGCGTGAACTTCCAGTAAACGACTCAATATTTTGAATAATGCGCAAGTAGTTCTTTCTTTTATTGACGTTGAATCCCCCATGAATCATGATTCGTCCCAATAAAGCGACAAATAGATCGCTTAGCTTACACAGAGGACACCATGGTAAAACTTCCGCTCGACAGAATTGTCGAGGGCGATTGCATTGACCTAATGCGATCCTGGCCCGAAGAATCGGTCGATATGGTCTTTGCAGATCCCCCCTACAATCTGCAGCTATCCGGTGAATTGCACCGCCCCAACAACACGCGCGTCAGCGGGGTTGAGGAAGCCTGGGACCGGTTCGACGACTTTTCGGCATATGACCGCTTTACGTTCGATTGGTTGTCCGCGGCGCATCGGTTGCTGAAGCCGGATGGCACGCTGTGGGTGATCGGCAGCTATCACAACATTTTCCGGGTCGGGAAAACGCTTCAGGATATCGGTTTCTGGATTCTCAATGACGTGATTTGGGTAAAAACGAACCCGATGCCGAATTTCCGCGGCAAGCGGTTCACCAATGCCCATGAAACCATGATCTGGTGTTCCAAATCCCCGACCAGCAAATACACCTTCAATTACGACAGCATGAAGGCGTTGAACGACGACCTTCAAATGCGGTCCGACTGGACGATGCCTATTTGCAGCGGCGGCGAACGCATCAAGGGTGCCGACGGCGCCAAAGCACATCCGACGCAAAAACCGGAAGCCTTGTTGCACCGGGTGGTGATGGCCTCCAGCAATCCGGGTGACGTCGTGGTCGATCCTTTCGCGGGTACCGGCACGACCGCGGCCGTCTCCAAACGCCTGGGCCGGCGTTTCATCGGCATCGACCGGGAAAAGGAATATCTCGCCGTGGCGCGGGAACGTGTGCGGCAAACGCCGGAAGCCGGCGACGCGGAAGCGATCTCTCCCGCCCCGTCGAAACGCAAGGAACCCCGGGTGCCTTTCGGGTCGCTCGTGGAACGCGGTTTGTTGTCGCCGGGCGAAATCCTGGAAAGCCCCTGCCGCCGTTTCACCGCCAAGGTTCGCGCCGACGGCACGATCATCTCCAGCGCCCATCGCGGGTCGATCCATCAGGTCGGCGCCGCGGTTCAGGGCGCTCCGAGCTGCAATGGTTGGACCTATTGGATGCTAAAGACCGATGGGGGTAAGAAAGTCCCGATCGATGTGCTGCGCCAGAAACTGCGTTCGGAAGCGATGTCCGCAGCGGTCTGATTGACCGGGAGTGCTAGACTTAACTCACGCCCCCGGCCAGGTATCGGCAAGACGGTAACCCTCCGGCCAAGGGTCGCCGGGGTCCAGCATGTGCTGGTGGGTCCCGGTCACCCAGGCCCTGCCGGTAATCGAGGGTATGATGGCCTTGGTGTCGCCAAGCGTGGTTTCGCCTTCGATCTTTCCAATGAACTCGGAATCTATGATCGAAATGCCGTGCAGGATATCGCCAACCTGCATCTGACCCTTTGCGTGCAGCACCGCCATGCGGGCGGAGACCCCGGTTCCAGTCGGCGATCGGTCAAGCTTACCGGGCTCGATTGCGACCGTATTTCGACCGATCAACCTTCCGTCCGTTCCCGCGATCGGGCAGGCGAACTGACAGAAAGAGATATGCGACCAGTCTGGATTCTCCGGATGACGGAAGCCCAGCTGTTCATTCGCGGCACGCGTTATTTTCATCCCCAGATCCGTCAGCGACGCGGCCTCGCTCGGCTCAACCCTGAAGCCCAAGGCATCGGCGTCGACGATGACGAAACTATCCCCGCCATAGGCGGTATCGACCGTGATGGTTCCGTGTCCCGGCACCTCCAACGGCGCATCCAGCTTGTCCGCGAAGGACGGCACATTCGTGACGGTGATGCGTTCCGCCTTCCCGTCCTTGCAATGGGCGCGAACCTTAACGAGTCCGCCCGGCGCCTCCAGGACAATATCCGTCACAGGCTCGCTCATGGGTAGGATGCCGCTGTCCAATAACGCGGTCGACACGCAGATCGAATTCGACCCCGACATCGGCGGCGTATGCATCGGCTCCATGATAATGAACCCCATATCCGCGCTCGGGTCCTTTGGCGGCACCAACAAGTTAACGTGCCGGAAAACACCGCCGCGCGGTTCGTTCAGCATGAAGTTCCGCAAAGTGTCGTCCTTGGCGATCCAACGGGACTGGTCCCACAAGGTCTCGCCCGGCGGCGGCGCAACGCCGCCGACGATGACGTCGCCGACCTCCCCTTCCGCATGGACGGAGACTGTATGAATTATTTTCGAACTGCGCATCGCTGTCAATTTCCCTTCATCGCGCCTTCATGGCGTGTCGAACGATCTTCTTCATCACGGTCGGCAAGGCCAGATCGCCGAACCGGTCCGGCATCACCCAACGCGAATCCTGAGGCGCAGCGGCGTCCCCATCGACCCGGCAATGGTGCACCTCAAGTTCCAGATGAAAATGCGTGAATGTATGGCGAACCGTGCCGATCAGAGGCGTTCGGTCCAGCACCTCGACAGGCGGTGCCGTTTCCGGTTCGCCTTCCGTCACCCATTCACTTGAAGGCGGCTCCATCATGCCGCCCAACAAGCCGCTTTCCACCCGGCGGCGGAACAGCACGGCACCGTCCGGCCGGACAATCCAAAAGGCGACCCCGCGCCTTGTCGGTTTCTGGGGTTTTGGCTTTCGGGCAGGCAGGGTCTCGGCGATATCCCTGCCGGCGCAGAGATCCACAATCGGACAGATCGTGCATTTGGGACGCTTGGGCGTGCAGATCGTCGCCCCGATATCCATCACGGCCTGGGCGTAATCCCCGGCACGAGCCGTCGGCGTGCACCTGTCGGCCAATTCGGTCAGCACAGGCTTGCTGTCCGGCAGCGGTTCGAGCACCCGGAACAAGCGCGCCATGACCCGCTCGACATTCCCATCCACCACCACTGCGCGGCGGCCAAAGGCGATTGCTGCTACGGCGGCGGCGGTGTACCGGCCAATTCCTGGAAGGGTCAGCAGCGCCTCCTCAGTGTCGGGAAAGACGCCGTTATGCTCCGACGCGACGGCGCCCGCACATTTATGAAGGTTCCGGGCCCTGGCGTAATAGCCAAGACCGGCCCAGGCATGCAGGACATCGTCCAGCGGTGCTTCCGCCAGGGCCTCGACCGTTGGCCATTTCTCCAAAAACCGCTGAAAATAAGGGCCGACCGTGGCCACGGTGGTTTGCTGCAGCATGATCTCGGAAAGCCAAACGTGATACGGATCGGGCCGGTTTCCGGGATCGGACCGCCAGGGCAAGCGCCGCCGTGACCTGTCGTACCAATCCAAAAGGCGACCGGCCGCCGACCCGGGCGAATCCGGATCGGCAAAACCCCGGGTCTGAGGCTTCTCTTCATGCGGCGCGATTGACGTGTCGATTGCGGTCGTGTCCATGACAGTTACTATAGAAAGCCCCACACAGCGGGAAAGCCCGAATGCCAAACTACAAGCAAAGCAAGCCCGATTCGGACGGCACCAGGGACAAACGCCGCGGCAGCATGCGCGTTGCGGGAAGCCTGGTCGGCGCCTTGACCAAAAAGGCCTTGGGCAAGAGGGGGTTCGCCAGCGCCGCCATTATCACCGATTGGGCGACCATCGTGGGACCGGATCTCGCCAAGCATACGCGGCCGCAAAAACTGACCTTTCCGAAGGGTAAGCGCGACGGCGGCACCGTACATATCCTGACCAGCGGTCCGATGGCCCTGCAACTTCAACATTTGGCGCCGATGGTTGTCGACCGGATCAACAGCTTCTTCGGCTACGGAGCGGTGGCGGAAATCCGATTGGTTCAGGGGGCGCTGACCCAGAACGAGATGCCGAAAAAACGCCATCCCACACGCCCCTTGACCGAAGCCGATGAGAGCCATTTGGGCGCGCTGACAGACGGCATCGAGGACGATGCGATCCGCGAAAGAGTGCGCCGATTGGGGATTGCCGTACTGCGCCACAGTTCCGCCACAAAACCGCGTTAGCCATCGAGTCAATATGCCGACCGTCAAACAAAGCTGTGGATAACCTCGGAAACGTGATTGCACCATAGGGTCGTTTCCGCTTGATTCCGCGCTCTTGATTGCCAGGTCAGAATCGCTCGTATAGTCGAAACAACCTCTGAAGGAGGCGCTTTTATGCGGATTTCCGCCCTTTTCGCCACTGTAGCCCTGGCACTCGGTGTGTCTTTTTCTCCCGTCCTAGGCCCTCAGGCCCTGGCCGAACCCTTGTCGACGGAAGATGCCCTGGCCGAACGCGTGTTGGGCGACGTCACTGCGCCGGTCGAGATGATCGAATATTCGTCCCTGACCTGCCCGCATTGCGCCGCCTTCCATGCGGAAAAGCTGCCCGAGTTGAAGAAGAAGTATGTCGAAACGGGCAAACTGCGGATAATCCAGCGGGACTTTCCGTTCGACCGCCTGGGCGCAATGGGCGCGATGATGGCCCGGTGCGCAAACCCGATGCGGTATCACCAGTTCATCGACGTCCTGTTCAAACAGCAGGACCAATGGGCCCATTCACAGGACCCGGTCGCGGCGCTGGTGCAGATCGGCAAGCTGGGCGGATTGTCCGAACAGGATTTCCAGGCCTGCATGCAGAACGAAGAATTACTGAACGGTATTCTGAAAATGCGGCAGGACGGCGTTTCCGAATACGATATCTCCTCGACCCCGACCTTCATCATCAACGGCGAAGTCATCGTCGGGAACCAGTCGCTGGAAACCTTCGAAGAAGCCATCGAAAAACATCTAAACTGATCGCGAAGCTCGGCCGTCTGCCTTAGGTACCGGCCGCCAATCCACCGGGTCGGAGCATAGCCAGAGTGCATTTCTCCAAATTGAAATTGAGCGGCTTCAAGTCCTTTGTCGATCCGGCGGAACTCGTCATCGACGGCGGAATCACGGGTGTGGTGGGCCCGAATGGCTGCGGCAAATCCAACGTCATTGAAGCGCTGCGCTGGGTCATGGGGGAAACCTCTGCCAAGCGCATGCGCGGCAGTGAAATGGACGATGTGATTTTCGGCGGCTCCTCCCAACGCCCGGCGCGCAACATTGCGGAAGTCTCGCTGTTTCTCGACAATTCCAACAAGGATGCCCCCGCCCCTTACGACACGTTGGAGGAATTGGAGATTACCCGCCGCATCGAACGCGGCGCCGGCTCCAATTACCGGATCAACGGCAAGGAAGTGCGGGCGCGGGACGTTCAATTGTTGTTCGCGGACATGGCGACGGGCGCCAATTCCACGGCAATCGTCAGCCAAGGCCGGATCGGCGCCATCATCGGCGCGAAACCCACCGAACGACGCACCCTGCTTGAAGAAGCCGCCGGCATTCGCGGTCTGCATTCCCGGCGGCACGAGGCGGAACTGCGCCTGAAAGCCGCCGAATCCAACCTGGAACGGCTGGATGATGTTATCGGTGCGTTGGAAACGCAGCACCAAGGCTTGCAGCGCCAGGCCCGCCAAACGAACCGGTACCGGCGGTTGTCCGACCATATTCGACGGCACGAAGCGATTCTGCTTCACCTGCGCTGGCAGGATGCAAAACGGGCCATGGACATTGCCCGGCAACGCCTGAGCGAAGCCGAGGCATTGGTCCACGAAAAGGCCCAGAATGCAGCATCCGCCGCACGCGAACAGGCGGACGCCGCCACGGCCCTGCCGACACTGCGCCAGGCCGACGCGGAAGCGGCGGCGGGACTGCAGCATCTGCAACTCGCGGTGCGGGAGCTCGAGAACGAACAGGAACGCATTTTGGCGGCGCGGGACGCCCTGGCCCAGCGGCTGGCGCAAATCACATCCGACCGCGAACGTGAAGACTCGCTGTTCGACGACGCCAAACAGGCCGTCGAAAGATTGACCGCGGAAGCCTCGGCGATCGAAGAAGCGCGGGCCGCCGAAACCGAGACGCTCGAGAAAGCCCGCGAAGAGGCCGAAATCGCATCGAAAGCGGTCGAAGAGAAGGAAGCCGAGCTTTCCGAACTGACGGAGCAGGCCGCCGGAGTCGAAGCGCAGCGGAATGCCTTGCAACGGCAATTGGCGGATAGCGGTCAGCGTCTGACTGTCCTGGAAAACCGCCTGCGCGGCTTGGACGATCAGGAAGCGAAGCTTAAGCAGGAAACGGAGAGTCTGGCCGAGATTGAAACGGCGGAGGCACGCGTCGCCGAATGCGAAGCCGCCGTCTCTGCCGCGCGCGAAGCGGCCACCGCCGCCGAAGCCGTCCTGGCGGAATGCCGCGAGAAGGAAACCGCCGCCCGAGCCGCATTGCAGGATTCCGACCGCCTGGCGCGCGAACATCTGGCCGAGGTCCAGGCCGATGCCCGTGAAACCGTGGAAACGGCAGAGCGCGCGGCGCGCGAGGCTGTAGACGCCCTTGAGCAGCGCTTCCGCGCCCTGGATGCGGAAATTCGCGCCCTGTCCGATCTGGTCGAGACCCAGGACGACACGCTCGATCCCGCTTTTCGGCCGCTGATCGATTCGCTTTCCGTCCAGCAGGGCTACGAAGCCGCCCTGGGCGCGGCGTTCGGCGAAGAACTCGATGCCTCGACGGACGGCAAGGCGCAGATTCATTGGACCGAATTGCCCCCGCTTACGGGCTCGGCGGCTTTTCCCGCCGGTGTGGAACCCTTGTCGAAATTCGTCGACGGACCGAAGGCGCTGGCGCGTCGCCTGTCCTATATCGGTGTGGTTCCGGATGGCGCGGCCGGCGATGCGCTGCAGAAGGACTTGGCCGCAGGTCAACGACTTGTCTCACGCGACGGCGGCCTTTGGCGCTGGGACGGGTACAGCATGGCGGCCGGGGCGCCAACGGCCGCGGCCAAGCGGCTGGAACAACGCAACCGCCTGGCGGAAATCCGCGAAGAATTCGCCAAGGTCGAGAAGGACCTGACGGAAGAACGCCAGGCCGCCGACGAGCGCTTGGAAGACGCCCGGACGAAGGCGGAGGCAAAGGTTCAGGAGGCCACGCGCTCCACCGAAGCGAATCTGACCGAGTTGCGCACCCAGGCCCAATCGGCCGAAGCGGAGGCGTCGGAAAAAGCCGCTGCCCAGAAATCCGCCTCGCAGGCCTTGCAGGAAGCCTTTTCCGCGCTGAACCAGGCGCAGCAGGCGCAATCGGCACTCGCGGGGAAGGCCGCGGATCTGCGCAGCCGTTTACAGGGTATCTCCGAAAACCGCGAACGCTTGCAGGCGGACGCGGCCGAGGCGCGCGACCAGACCGAGAGCGCCAAAAAGGCGATGGACGTTCTGGAAGACCCGCTGGCAACGCGGGAGCGTATCAACGCCTTGCGCGCGACCGTCGCGGAACTGCGCTCGTCCCTGATCGACAAGCGCGGGGCGGTCGAACGGTTCCAGCGGGAATCGCAGGCCCGCACGGCCCGTTTGGAAGCGATCGCGCAGGAACAGGCCTCCTGGCAGCAACGCATGTCGGGCGCGGACGGAAGGATGAAGTCCCTCGCAGACCGGGCTCAGCAGGCGGAAGAGGAAAATGCCGCCCTGGAAAGCCGGCCGGCCGAGATCCAGGCCCAGCACCATGCCCTGAATGACAAGATCGTCGTCGCGGAAGCAAAGCGGAACACCGCGGCGGACGCCCTTTCCGAAGGGGAAAAGAAGCAGCAGGAGACGGACAAGGCCCTGCGCGATGCGGAAGCGGCCATGGCCGCGGCGCGCGAGGACCGCGTGCGGCGCGAATCCGAGGTTGAGCAGGCGGATCAAGCCGCCCAGACAATCCGCGAGCGGATTTCGGAATCATTGGACTGCGCGCCGGATGCCGTGCTGCAGGCCGGCGGTGTCGAACCGGACGAGGAATTGCCGCCGCGTGACGATATCGAACGCAAATTGGAGCGTTTGACGCGGGAACGCGAAAATATGGGCGCGGTGAACCTGCGCGCCGAACAGGAAGCGACCGAGTTGGAGGAACAAATCACCTCCATGCATACCGAGCGCGACGACCTGCTGGCCGCAATCAGCCGCCTGCGTCAGGGCATCAACGCCCTGAACCGCGAGGGCCGGGAACGGCTGCTGGCCGCCTTCGAGCAGGTAAATGCTCATTTCAAGGACCTTTTCGTGCGGCTTTTCGGTGGCGGCGAGGCGCATTTGACGCTGACCGAGGCGGACGACCCGCTGGAAGCCGGCCTTGAGATCATGGCAAGTCCCCCGGGCAAGCGCATGCAGATCATGTCGCTGCTGTCTGGCGGCGAGCAGGCCCTGACGGCCCTGTCGCTGCTATTCGGCGTGTTCCTGACCAATCCGGCGCCGATTTGCGTGCTCGATGAGGTCGACGCCCCGCTTGACGATAGTAACGTCGACCGTTTCTGCACCCTGCTGGACGAGATCGCTCATACAGGCAAGACACGCTTCCTGGTGGTGACCCACCACCGTATGACAATGGCCCGGATGGACCGCCTTTTCGGGGTTACCATGGCGGAACGCGGCATCAGCCAATTGGTGTCGGTGGACCTTCGGGAAGCGGCGCGCCTGCGGGATTCCGCATAGGCTTGAGTTTTCAGCCTCATTTGCGTCCATTCAGCGCCCGATTCGGCCCGAATCCGGCTTGACGGTCCGAGGCCGCCCCCCTATTTTCCCCGCGACTTCGGCAAGGGTGGTGGATGGACTCCCCAGACTCTGGTTCCTCGATGCAGGATCTTGATCGTCGCTTACAGGCGGCGAAAAAGAAGCACGAGCCCAAGAGATCGGCGGATGACCAGCCACGCGATATGTCCGGGGTCGGCGTAGGTCTTCGGATCGTGGTCGATTTGGTTGCCGGCGTGGCCGTCGGTGTCGGGATCGGCTGGGGTTTGGACAACTGGTTGGAAACCAAACCATGGTTTCTGTTGTTGTTCACGATCCTCGGGTTCTGCGCGGGCATGCTGAACGTTTATCGGACGGCGCGCCAATTGGAATATAAGAAGTCGCAGGCGGATGCGACCAACGGCCCAGACGACGACACCGGAAATGGTGGCGCGTGATGGGCCTTGGGATTTTCGCCTAGGGATTTTCGCCTAGGGATTTTCGCCAAAGGAATTTCCGCATAGGGATTTCCGCCTAGGGTTTGAGAGTAGGTCGGTAACCGTGTTAGCCATACGGGACCGATTTGGAAGCCAAACGGCACATGCCGCGCGGCGACGGACATTTTTGGGGGATTGAACGTGGCAGCTGATCCACTTCACCAGTTCCGGATCAATAAGATCGCGGAAATCGACGTCGCCGGCGTCGATATTTCGTTCACCAACTCTTCCCTTTGGATGGTCATCGCCGTTGTCACGGTGACCCTGTTTCTGACTCTCACCATGCGTCAGCGGGGAACGATCCCCTCGCGCGGGCAAATGATTGCGGAAATGCTATATGGCGCCGTGGCCAACATGGTCAGGGATAACGTCGGAAGCGGCGGCCAGGCCTATTTCCCGTTCATCTTCACGCTTTTCGTCTTCGTGCTGTTCGGCAATCTGCTGGGCATGGTCCCCGGCAGCTTCACCTTCACCAGCCATATCGCGGTGACTTTCGGCATGGCGGCGATCATTTTCGTCGCCGTGACGTTGATTGGTATCGCCAAGCACGGTTTCAAGTTCTGCTCCCTGTTCTTCCCGCATGGAGCGCCGCTCTGGACGGCGGTCATTCTAATTCCGATCGAGCTGGTGTCGTATCTGTCCCGCCCGATCAGCCTGTCCGTTCGTCTGTTCGCGAATATGACGGTCGGACACGTCATCTTGAAGGTTATCGGCGGCTTCGTCGTGGCGCTCGGCGTCTTCGGCATTGTTCCGCTGGTCGGTCTGGTTGCGATTACGGCTCTTGAGTTCATGATCGCCGTCATTCAGGCCTATGTCTTCGCCATCCTGTCGTGCATCTATCTGCATGACGCCCTGCATCTGCACTAAGAAGAAGCAGATACGGCATCGGGATGCGAAATAGTTTCGGCTATACGGAAATCCTTCCGGCAGTCGAATTGGTATCAACTTTTGTACGCATTGTTTTTGCGAACGTAACAAAGAGGGTGAGAAACCATGGAAGCTGATGCAGCCAAATTGATTGGTGCGGGCCTTGCGGCAATCGGCATGATCGGGGCCGGTATCGGTGTCGGTAACGTCTGGGCGAGCTACATTTCGGCCATTTCCCGGAACCCGGCCTCCAAGGGCGAAATTGGCGCCAACATCTGGATTGGCTTTGCCGTTACCGAGGCGATCGCGCTCTTCGCGCTCATCGTCGCCCTGATGGCGCTGTTCAGCTAAGCCTGAGTTCGGACGGGTTTTGGGGCGTGGCTATCGCGATTGCGGTACCCGCCCCGGATCCAACCGTAGTGTCGGATAGGGCTTGGTCGGCGTAATGCCGTCGCGGAGATTCCGGGATAAGCCGGGTAATTTCCGCCCTTCATCCGGTATCCTGGTCCGGACCTTGGGCATGGCCTGCCAGTTGTTATGCAGGCCGGACCAAGGCTTAAGCCGGACCATGGCTCACAAGGCCTAACCATAGGGCCTATGGGGAAGCTCAATGCCTCAATTTGAACAGCTCGATACATTCGCCAGTCAGATCTTCTGGCTGATCGTCACCTTCTCGGTGCTGTACATCATCCTTTCGCGGATGGTGTTGCCGCGCATCGGAACGGTGGTGACCACGCGCCAGAAGAAGATCGACGACGATTTGGGCCGTGCGGAAAGCCTGAAGCAGAAAGCCGCCACCGTTCAGGAAGCCTACGAGGAATCCCTCGCTAAGGCCGCCGAAGACGCGCGTGCGGTGCATAAGCAGGCGGCCGAGGAAATCGCGGCGAAAAGCGAGAAGGCTCACGCCAAGTTAAGCGCATCGCTGGCCGATGACGCCAAACAGGCGGATGACCGTATCGCGGCGTCCAAAACGGCCACGCTTGAAGAGTTGCAAGCTGGTGCCGTCGAGGTCGTCCAGGCTGCAACCGAACGACTGATCGGCGTTTCCGTCGACGAAGGTGCGGCAAAGGCCGCGCTCGAAGCCGCCGGAGGATCGAAGTGATGGAAGCTGCCCTGCATAATCCCGCCTTCTGGGTTGGTGTCTCTTTCTTCATTTTCCTGGCGATCGCCTTCAAACCGGCCAAGAAAGCGATCTTGGACGCATTGGACGGCAAGATCGCGGAAATCAAGGATCAGGTCGAAGAAGCCGCCCGCCTGCGCGATGAAGCCCAAGCCTTGCTTGCGGAATACGAACGCAAGCAACAGCAAGCTTCGAAGCATGCCGAGGAAATGGTCGACGCCGCCCGCAAGGAGGCCGAAGAATCCAAGGCCCGCGCCGAGGCCGATCTGAATGCCAGCCTGGACCGTCAGCGCAAATTGGCGCTGGAGCGGATTTCAATGGCCGAAGAAAAGGCGCTTCGCGAAGTTCGTGCTGCCGCTGCCGAAATGGCGATTGCGGCGACCGAGAAATTGGTCACGGACCGCGTTGCCGGCGAAGACGGCGACAAGCTGATCGATCGCGCGATCCAGGAATTGGGATCGAAGCTTCATTAAGACGGCTTTTATCCAAATACGGTGCGATTTTAAGGGTCGGGTCTTTCCCGGCCCTTTTCTTTTTTGCTAGAGATTCCACAGGATTAAAGGGATCATCACCTCATGCCCTATGTATCGCGCGACGAAAACGGCCGGATCAACGGAATCAGCGAACGCCAGTCGCGAACGGCTGCGGAATTTCTGCCGTCCAACGATCCGGACGTGCAAGCCTTCGTCCGCGGCGCCTCGCCGGATACGATGCGCCAGCGCCTTTCGGGCACCGACACGGAAATGGCCCGTATCACGGAAGATTTGATCGACGTTCTGATCACACGGAACATCATCAATTTCACCGACTTGCCTATTCAGGCACAGAAGAAACTGGTCGCGCGGCAAAAGATCCGCCGGAACCTTTCGGCGCTTTCAAATCTTGTCGCCGATTCGGATGATATCTTCTGACCTTCACACCACCGCGCAACAAAATCTTTCCGGCACCCCCCTTGCTCTCGGCAAATCGGTCACCTAGGTTGATGGCATCTCAACGGGGTGCTTCCCCGGATTCAGTAGCGCAAGCTGCCGAAATCGGGCGAAGCTGAGAGGCGCAGGGCCGACCCGTCGAACCTGATCCGGTTAGGACCGGCGTAGGAAATTGAGATGCCAGCGCAGAAGAACCACTCTCGCCGACAGACCGATATTCCCCACGCCACCTGAAGGATCCCGATATGAACGGGATACGATGGCACGCGACTTACAGATTTCGGCGAATGACTGCCTCACCAGCCTGAACCGGCTTCGGACCGAAAGGCCGCGCATTCACTGCATCACCAATGCGGTTGCGGTGAATCTTGCCGCGAATACCTTGCTGGCCGTCGGGGCCCATCCATCCGTCACCCACGACCCGCGTGAGGTCGAAGCCTTCACGACAAGCGCGGCGGCGCTTGCCGTCAATATCGGCACGCTGGACGCCGACCGGCGCGAGGCGATCCCCAAAGCCGTGCAAACCGCCAACCGCCACGAAATCCCCTGGGTATTGGACCCGGTCATGGCCACGCGGTCGCCCGCCCGCCGCGAATTCGCGGAATCGCTGATCGACCGAAAACCGACGGCAATCCGTGGCAATGCGGCGGAGGTCGATGGACTGAACATCCGCAGCAGCACCGAAACCATCGTCGCGTGCACCGGGCCGACCGACGCCGTTTCGGATGGGCAGACGGTAATTCGCATTCGAAACGGGGACCCGTTGATGGACCGCGTCACGGCCATGGGCTGCGCCGAGACGGCCTTGGTCGGCGCTTTCCTTGCCGTCGCGCCGACCCCTTTGGCCGCCGTCGCCCAATCCATCCTGGTTTTCAACATCGCCGGTGAGATTGCCGCGTCGAAATGCGACGGCCCCGGCAGCTTCCAAGCCGCGTTGCTGGACGCGCTCTACAATCTCAGCGCAAGGGACATCGAAGAACGGAGTAAGGTCGAATGAGCGGGAAAATATTCAACGCCCTGACCATCGCGGGATCGGATAGCGGCGGCGGAGCCGGCACCCAGGCCGACCTGAAGGCATTCTCCGCGCATGGCGTCTATGGCGCCAGCGTCATTGCCGCGCTGACCGCCCAAAACACGCGAGAGGTTAGCGGGATCCACGACGTTCCGCCGGAATTCGTCCGCCTGCAAATGGATACGGTTTTCGACGATATTAGGATCCACGCGGTCAAGATCGGCATGCTGAGCCGGCCGGACGTTATTGCCCAGGTCGCGGAGGGCCTGGCGGAGAAAGCGGCCTGCCCGATCGTTCTGGACCCGGTAATGGTCGCAAAAAGCGGGCACAAACTGCTGAGTGACGACGCGGTCGGTGCGTTGCGAACCCGTTTGCTGCCCTTGGCCGACCTTGTCACCCCCAACCTGCCCGAGGCCGGCGTGCTTCTGGACCGCCAGGCGCCGACCGACGAAGGGGAGATGGAAGAGGCCGCCAAGTTGTTGCTGCAACGAGGCGCAAAAGCCGTACTGATGAAGGGCGGCCATCTCGATACAGCGAGTCTGAAGGACGGGCAGTTGGTCGACCTGTTGGTGACCGCCGACGGCATCTTCCGCTTCACTTCCAATCATATCACGACCAAGAACACACATGGGACCGGCTGCACGCTCTCCTCCTCCATCGCCGCGCGACTGGCGAAGGGAGACACGATGGAGAAGGCGGTGGACATGGCACGCCGTTACCTGAACCGCGCCATCGGCGCCGCGGACGAACTTTCGGTCGGCAGCGGTCATGGCCCGGTACATCATTTCCACGCCTTGTGGGGAGAGGATTGATCACGATGAAACCCGGAACCAGCAATCGAAGGGCCTTCCTTACGGCGGGCGTCGGCGCCGCGATCGGCACCCTGGCCGCGCCTGCCGTTGTGAAGGCGCAATCCGGCCTGAACTGGCGCATGGTCACGTCCTGGCCGCGCAATTCGCCCGGCCCCGGTTGGACCGCCCAGCGCCTTGCCGACAAGATCACGCGTATGAGCGGCGGAAAGCTGACCGTCACCCTACACGCGGCCGGAGAGATGGTGCCACCCTTGGAAGTCTTCGACGCGGTCGGTCTCGGCACGGCGGAAATGGCGCATACAGCTTCGCTCTTCTGGAGCGGCAAGGTCCCCGCCGCGGCGCTTTTCACCGCGGGTCCGTTCGGGCTGACCGCGGTGGAACACCACGCCTGGATCTATCATGGCGGGGGGCAGGCATTGTGGGACCGGCTCTACGAGCCCTTCGGGGTCAAACCGCTCATGGCCGGCAATACGGGCATGCAAATGGGCGGTTGGTTCAAGAAGGAGATCAAGAGCCTCGCCGATCTGGCCGGCCTGAAGCAGCGTATTCCAGGACTTGGCGGCGCCATCCTTGAGAAACTGGGCGGCACGCCTCTTACACTGCCCCCCGGCGAGATTTTCTCAGCCCTGCAGTCCGGTTTGGTGGACGGGGCCGAATTCCTGGGGCCATGGAGCGACAGCGCCTTCGGCTTCCACAAGGTCGCGCCATACTATTATTGGCCGGGATATCACGAACCCAACGGAACGGGTGAGTGCCTGATCAATGCGGAGCGCTTCGCGGCGCTGCCGGAAGACTTGCAGGAGATTGTCGCCACAGCTTGCGCGGCGGAGAATTCCATCTCCCTTGCCGAATCCGAATGGCACAATGCCGAAGCATTAAAGATTCTGGTGGAGGACCGGGGCGTTACCCTTCGGGCTTGGCCGGAGGACGTGTTGGCGGCGGCGCGCGACGCTTCCGCCGAGGTCTTGGACAACCTGGCGGCAACGAACGCGTTGAGCGGTGAGATCGTCGCCTCCTTCCGCGCCGCCCGGGATCAGGCAGCGGCCTGGGGCCGGGTCGGCTACGAGTCCTTCTACAAAGCGCGCGGCGCGGCCTAGGCCACCCTCATGCAAGGCAGCTTTCCGAACGAAGAGCAGACGGCACCGTCGGTCATCCTGACCGGCGGACATCTCCGCTTTGCCGGGAAGGAGGTATTTCAGGATCTGAACCTGACCCTTGCGGCGGCCAAATGGAGTTGCCTGTTGGGCCCCAGCGGTGTGGGAAAGACCAGCCTGCTGCGCCAGTTGGCGGGTCTGCGGGCGGAAGACGGGGAAATGGAAGGCACCGTCGCGGCGGGTGATGGCGCACCCTTGCCGGAGCGTATCGCCTATATGGCGCAGCAAGACCTGTTGCTGCCCTGGGCGACGGTCCTGGAAAACGTGCTGATCGGCCGGAAATTGCGCGGCGAGCCAATCCGCCCGCAGGATCGCGACAGGGCCATGGCCGGCCTCGCCGATGTCGGTGTCGCGGAGGAAGCGTCGGCCCTGCCGGCAACCTTGTCCGGCGGCATGCGGCAAAGGGTTGCCCTTGCCCGCACGCTATTCGAGGACCGGCCGGTCATACTGATGGATGAGCCGTTCTCCTCACTGGATGCAATAACCCGCCGCCGTTTGCAGGATTTGTCCGTACGCCTGCTGGCCGGCCGCACGGTCCTGCTGGTGACTCACGATCCGATGGAAGCCCTGCGGGTCGGTGACGATATTTTGCTTCTGAAAGGCAGCCCCGCGCGTATCCAGCCGCCATTGAGACCGACCGGGTCCGCTCCCCGGCAGGAGGACAGAGACGGTCTTTGGCCCCTTTACGCCGAACTTCTGAAGCAATTGGGGGCGGCAGCATGAGAGCGATTCGCCTTTCGATAACATTCGCCGGACTGCTGGCCCTATGGCAATTGATCGTCACCGTGACAGCCGCACCGGCCTATATGCTGCCCGCACCTTTGGACGTCGCCATTGCGATGGTGGAGCGTCCGGCGCTGCTGCTTCAGCATGCCTGGGTCACCTTTGCGGAAATCCTGTTGGGCCTGCTTTTCGGAACGATCCTGGGCATCGTCAGCGCCCTTGTCATCGCGCTCTACCGGCCCGCCAAACGCTGGTTGCTTCCTGTATTGGTCATTAGCCAGGCACTGCCCGTCTTCGCCCTCGCCCCGCTGCTGGTTCTATGGCTCGGTTACGGCATGCCGTCGAAGATAGCGATGGCGGTGTTGATCATCTATTTCCCCGTCACGGCGGCCTTCTATGACGGCTTGCGGCGCACCGAGGCCGGTTGGCTCGACCTTGCCCGCACCATGGGCGCGACCCGGGGCGCCATGCTGCGCCACATCCGCATTCCGGCCGCCCTGCCTGCTTTCGGCAGCGGTTTGCGCGTCGGCGCGGCAATCGCGCCGATCGGCGCCGTCGTCGGCGAATGGGTCGGGTCCAGCGCGGGGCTCGGCTATCTCATGCTGCATGCGAATGCGCGGATGCAGATCGATTTCATGTTTGCCGCGCTGGCCCTGTTGGCCTGTTTCGGCCTTGCGCTTTATTTCACCGTCGATTTCGGGCTTCGCCGCCTGACCTATTGGCAACGTGAACAATCCCCCTTCGACGATTGATCGAAAACCCGAGGAGACCCAATGAGATGAAAAAGCTGATCGCGATACTGGGCCTTGCCGCCTCGCTCGCCGCCCCGGGCACCGCCCTAGCACAGGAGAAGCTGACCCTGTTGCTGGATTGGTTCATCAACCCGGACCACGGGCCGATCATCATCGCGCGCGAGAAAGGATTCTTCGCCGAGCAGGGACTTGAGGTTGAGATCGTCGAACCCGCCGATCCAAGCGCCCCCCCGAAACTGATCGCAGCGGGACAAGCGGATCTCGCCGTATCCTATCAGCCCCAGACGCATGTTCAGGTCGCCGAAGGCCTGCCCCTGATGCGCATTGCGACAATCGTCGCCACCCCGCTGAATACGCTGGTCGTTCTGAAAGACGGCGACATCCAGGCAATCTCGGACCTGAAGGGCAAGAAGGTCGGCGTTTCCCTCGGAGGATTTGAAGACATCCTGCTCGGCACCATGCTCCGCAAGCATGGAATGGACCTGTCGGACGTGGAGCTGATCAACGTGAATTTCAGCCTTTCACCTTCGCTGATTTCCGGCCAGGTCGATGCCGTCATCGGCGCCTACAGGAATTTCGAATTGAACCAGATGGACATTGTCGGCCATCCCGGCCGTGCCTTCTATGTGGAAGAGGAAGGCGTGCCCCTCTATGACGAACTGATCGTCATCGCGAAAGCCGGCACCGAATCCGATCCCAAATACCGGAAGTTCGTCAACGCCCTGGAAAAGGCGACAAGCTACATCATCAATCACCCGGATGAGAGTTGGCGGACATTCACGTCAACCGACCCGAAATTGGACGACGAGTTGAACAGCCGCGCCTGGCGCGACACCATTCCCCGCTTCGCCCTGCGCCCGGGTGCGCTGGACACTGCCCGCTACACCGCCTTTGCACGGTTTCTCAAGGATACAGGCTTGATCGACAACACCCCTGATCTGTCGACCTATGCCGTCGAATTACCGGCCCAATAAGGAGCGTCCTTCATGTACGACCGACTGAAAGCCGCGTGCCAGGACGATTGGAACGCCTATGTGCAGCACGACTTCGTCAAAGGCATCGCCCGTGGCGACCTGCCTAAGGAATGCTTCCAACATTATCTGAAACAGGACTACTTGTTCCTGATTCACTTCGCCCGTGCCTATGCGCTGAGCATATACAAGGCGGACAATATCGATGACATGCGCTACGGCATGGAAGGCGTGACGGCCATCCTGGACAAGGAGTTGGAGCTCCACGTCGCCTATTCCAATGAGTGGGGCATAGACCCGGCCGAGATGGAGAACCTGGAAGAATCCAAAGCCACCATGGCCTATACCCGCTATGTTCTGGAACGCGGAATGGCGGGGACGATCACCGACCTGCATGTGGCATTGTCGCCCTGCGTGGTCGGTTATGCTGAGATCGCCCGTTGGATCCTGGAACAGGATTTTACAAAGCTGGACGGCAATCCCTACCGCAGTTGGATCGATACCTATGGCGGCGCCGAATATCAGGACCATGCCGGGTCGGCGATTGAACGCCTTGCCGCCGCCGCGGAACGCGGTTCGGCCAGCGATTTCGATCGCTATGCGAAAACCTTCCGCGATGCGACGCGTCTTGAGATCGGCTTCTGGCAGATGGGGCTGGACCTTTCCGAATAATCGGAAAGGCCCTCACCTAGTTCCCCGCTATTCCGCCGCTTCCATATAGGCGGTCAGCGGGGGGCAGGAACAGCTGAGATTCCGGTCGCCGTAGACATTGTCGACCCGGTTGACGGGCGACCAATACTTTCTGAGCCGAAGTCCCGGCACCGGATAGACGGCCTGCTCCCGGCTGTAGGGATGCGTCCATTCAGCATCGGTCAGGTCGTCGATGGTATGCGGAGAATTCCGCAGCACGTTATTCTCCGCATCCGCCTTGCCGGCCTCGATTTCGGCGATTTCCTGCCGGATCGAAATCATCGCGTCGCAGAACCGGTCCAACTCCGCCTTCGACTCGCTTTCCGTCGGTTCGATCATCAAGGTTCCCGCCACCGGCCATGACATGGTGGGGGCGTGGAAACCATAATCGATCAACCGTTTGGCGACGTCCTCGTTCGAAATGCCGGTGGCATCCGCATAGGGCCGAATATCGACAATGCATTCATGGGCAACCATGCCGTTAGGCCCGGTATAGAGGATCGGAAAATGATCCTTCAGCCGCGCCGCGATATAGTTCGCGTTCAGAACCGCGGCCTCGGTCGCGTGGCGCAGGCCGGCATCACCCATCAACTCGATATAGGCCCAGCTGATCGGAAGGATCGCGGCGCTGCCGAACGGCGCCGCACTGACCGCGCCGATCCGGCTTTTTCCATCCTTCAATTCCCTATGACCCGGCAGGAACGGCGCCAGATGTTCGCCGACCCCGATGGGCCCGACGCCCGGGCCGCCACCGCCATGCGGGATGCAGAAAGTCTTGTGCAGATTCAGATGCGATACGTCCGACCCGAATTTGCCCGGGTAGCAGACGCCGACCATGGCGTTCAGATTAGCCCCGTCCAGATAAACCTGACCGCCATGCTGATGGATGATATCGCATATCTCGCGGATCGTTTCCTCGAACACGCCATGCGTCGACGGATAGGTCACCATCAGCGCGCCAAGATTGTCCGAATGTTCCGACGCCTTGGCCTTCAAGTCCTCGATATCGATATTGCCTTCGTCGTCGCAGGCGACGACCACCACCTGCATCCCCGCCATATGGGCGGAAGCCGGATTGGTTCCGTGGGCGGAACTGGGAATAAGGCAAATTTCCCGATGCGCCTCGCCGCGGGATTCGTGATAGGCGCGGATGACCAGAAGGCCCGCATACTCGCCCTGGGATCCGGCATTCGGCTGAAGCGAAACGGCCGCATAACCGGTAATCGTCGCCAGCTTCTGTTCCAGATCGGCAATCATCTCCCGGTATCCGGTCGCCTGATCCGCCGGTGCGAAAGGATGGATATTGGCAAATTCCGGCCAGGTGATGGGTATCATCTCAGTCGTCGCGTTCAGCTTCATGGTACAGGAACCAAGCGGAATCATGGCCTTGTCGAGCGCCAGGTCCTTGTCCATCAATGACCGCATATAGCGCAGCATTTCGGTTTCCGACCTGTAGTTGGAGAAAACCGGATGGGTCAGATAACCGCTGGTCCGCGACAGGTTCGACGGCAGCCCGCTTTCAGCCGACGCATCCAACGCCTCGACATCCGCATTCTCCGCACCGAAAACGGCAAGCAGTTCCGCAACGTCCTCACGCGTCGTCGTTTCGTCGAGTGAGATGCCGAGATGCGTATCGTCGACCTTGCGAAGGTTCATGCCTCTCCCAATCGCGGCGGCATAAATCTTCGCCGTGTCGCCGCCGGTATTCAGGGTCAGCGTATCGAAGAAGGTATCATTGGCGATCTCGATGCCCTGCTTCTTCAGCCCGGCCGCCAAGGCACCCGTCAAACGCGCGACGCGCGTCGCGATCGCCTTCAGACCTTCCGGTCCGTGATAGACGGCATACATCCCCGCGATCACCGCCAGAAGGACCTGCGCGGTGCATATATTGCTGGTCGCCTTCTCGCGCCGGATATGCTGTTCGCGTGTTTGCAGGGCCAGGCGATAGGCGGCGCGTTCCCGGCTGTCGACGGAAACCCCGACCAGCCGCCCCGGGATCGACCGTTTGTGTTTGTCCGAGGTCGCGAAAAAGGCGGCATGAGGACCACCATAGCCCATCGGCACCCCGAAGCGCTGGCTGGACCCAACGACGACGTCGGCCCCCAGTTCGCCCGGCGGGGTCAACAGGCAGAGCGCCAGAAGATCGCTGGCGACCGCGACCATCGCGCCGCTTGCCTTGATCTTTTCGATCAGCTTTCCGATGTCGCGGATCCGGCCGTCGGTCGACGGATACTGGATCAGCGCCCCGAAGCAGTCGACGCCGTCCAGCCCGGTTTCCGGATCCCCCACGACAACGTCGTAATCAAGCGCCGCCGCCCGCGTCTGAATGACGTCAATGGTTTGCGGATGGCAATCGTCGGCGACGAAGAAAGTCATGCTCTTCGATTTGCCGGCGCGTTTGGCGAATGTCATCGCCTCCGCCGCCGCCGTGCCTTCATCGAGCAATGAGGCATTGGCGAATTCCATTCCGGTCAGATCGGCGATCATGGTCTGGAAATTGATCAAGGCTTCAAGGCGGCCTTGCGAAACCTCCGGCTGGTAGGGCGTATAGGCCGTGTACCAACCCGGATTTTCCAGAAGATTGCGCAGAATAACCGTCGGCAGGTGCGTGCCGTAGTAGCCCTGACCAATGTAGGAACGGCAAATCGAGTTCTTTGCCGCAAAGCTTTTGAGCTTATCCAGGACCTCAACTTCCGTGCAGCCGTTGCCGATCCCCAGCGGATCATCCTCGCGGATGGCCTTGGGAACGACTTTGTCGATCAGCGCCGACATTGAAGACAGCCCCAAGGCTGCCAGCATCTCCACCTGCTCGTCGGGGCCCGGCCCAACGTGACGGCGAATGAAGTCGCCTTTCCGCTCGAGAACGCTCAACGGCTCACGGTCCATGGTTGCTTCACCTTTTCTGGATAATACGCAATGCTATGTGATGGTATTGATGTCAGCCGTGCTCGTCACAGAACTTCTTGTAAGCAGCCGCATCCATCAGATCATCAAGTTCCGCCGCATCGTCCATACGCAGCTTGAAGAACCATCCGTCGCCTTCCGGGTCGGTATTGACGAGATCCGGCGCGGATTCGAGATCTTCGTTCACCTCGACGATTTCTCCGGACAGCGGCGTATAGACCTCGCTGGCCGCCTTCACCGATTCGACGACCCCGGCATCGCCCCCTTGGCTGACCTGTCCGCCGACTTCCGGCAGGTCGACGAACACCACATCGCCCAATTGCTCTTGCGCGAAATTGGTGATGCCGATCGTGGCGATGTCGCCATCGACCGAGACCCATTCATGCTCTTCACTGAATTTCATGTCGCTCATTTAACGTATTCCCCTGTTTCCAAGTCGTGCTGCGAAGTCACCTCAACCTCGATAATAGCGCTGCTCCACGAAGGGCAGCTTTTTCACGGCGGCGGGCAGAAGCTTGCCACGCACCGAAAGCTGAACCGGCGTCCCCGCCGCGGCAAAGTCCGCTGAAACATACCCCATGGCGACCGGGCCACCGACCGTCGGACCGAACCCGCCACTGGTCACCGTGCCGATCGAAACGCCGTCGGCTGATAGAATTTCGGTTCCCTCCCGGGCCGGGGCACGGCCTTCCGGAAGAATGCCGACCCGTTTACGGCTCACGCCGTCCTTGATTTGGGCCTGGACCGTATCCGCCCCCGGGAAACCGCCTTCCGCCCGGCGGCGCTTCCCGATCGACCACAACAGCCCGGCTTCGATCGGCGTCGTCCCTTCATCGATGTCGTGTCCGTAGAGACACAGCCCCGCTTCAAGGCGCAGGCTGTCGCGCGCGCCAAGGCCGATGGCCTCCACTTCCGTGCAGCCGAGCAGCGTTTCCGTCAAACCCAATGCATCCGCTTCGGGGATGGAAATCTCGTAACCGTCTTCACCGCTATAGCCGGACCGGCTGACAAGGCAATCGACGCCTGCCACCGTGACGCGCTTGGCGGTCATGAACGGCATGGTGTCGACCCCATCGGCGAAGCGCGACAGAACCGGTGCGGCAGCAGGCCCTTGCAGGGCAATGAGCGCGCGATCCTCGATTCGCTCCAGATCGGCTTCCCCGGCAAGCACTTTTTCCATGCGCGCGAAGTCCGCATCCTTGCAGGCCGCGTTCACCACGACGAAAAGCCCGTCATGATCCAACGGCTCCCCGGCGCGGGTCACCATTAGATCGTCAAGAATTCCGCCTTTGTCGTTCAGAAATTGAGTATAGCGCTGCTGACCGGGCGCAAGCCCCTGCAAGTCGCCCGGCACCATTTTTTCCATCGCCGCGGCCGGGTCCGCCCCGGTCAGCCAGGCCTGGCCCATATGCGATACATCGAACAGACCGGCGGCGGCGCGGGTATGCAGATGTTCCTTCATGATGCCGAGACCATATTGGATCGGCATGTCATAGCCGGCAAAGCCGGCCATTTTCGCTCCCAGGCGCTGATGCAGCGAATGGAGGGGTGTTTTCTTGAGATCGGTTGCTTCGTTTTCGGTTTCGGCGCTCACGGGTCTTGTTCCAACAGCTAGAGACAGTACAGCGCCGCCCCCTGCGAAGCGGCAATGACTACCCCCTCTGTCATCAGACCGTTACGGCGGATCCGTTCGGATTCGCCATATAGTTCACGGTCAAACCTGAGAGTGTGACCGGCTGGGTCTCCCAGCCAGCTTACCCCTTCGGTGAGGCACCAACCCCTGCCGTTGCCGGCACGTATCGGCCCCTGCTTTCCAGAGCGCCCTTCATCCGCGGTCCTTTTGCCTGAGAGATTTCGAGGCGATTGCTCCTTCGGCGCCGGTCATGGACCGGTCTCTCCCACGGGTTTCACGAGGCATGTTCGTTCGACGCAAAGGCTAGTGAATTCACCTTCGTTGTCAACAAAAGCAGTAGCCGATTCGCCGGACTAGGGAACCCGGGGCGTTGAACCGCTTATCTGGCAGGGTTTTCGGCAGACAGTCCGTCAGGACCCTTGCGCCCGATTGAAGCCGACTTCTTCGCGCGACAGCTCGAATCCCATGAAGATCAGAAATTCGTCGCCCGCCTGATTTTCGGTTTTCGGGATGTCGACCTTCAACCGCTCGAAATAGGTCACGCGGGACCGGTTGCCCGAAAAATCGACGGTGGCCGGAACGCTTCGCCTGCTCAGGATGTTGCGCTTTCGGTCGGTGACAGCGACGAAGAAGGAAAATTCGCCTTGTTGGGCAGTGGAGGCCGGGCCCTGGCGGGCGGTGATCTTCACCAATGCGGCGATTTGCACCTCGTCATCGTCGACGGAGCATTCGCCGCGCACTTCCTCGAATTGAGCCTCCATCACCACATCGGTAATGTCGCGCCCATCGCCCGGACCGAAACGCGTCAGATTTCCGGTTTCGGACGGCACACGGACATCCGGGCATCGAACGATTTCCTGCGTGGAACCGCAAGCGGAGACCAGCAGCAGGCCAGCCACGGCAATGAAGAAACGCATTTTCATCTTGGTCTGCAGCCGATCCTAAAGCTTTGCATGGGCGCCGTCGCAAAGCGGCTGCCGTGCTGTATGCTTACAACCGCAAAAAAAGACCGTGCGGTCCTTCTCGGCGGTGTATTTCACAGGCGAAAAGTCAGTCCCGGCATGACTTCCGTCGCAGAACGGCTGTTTGCCGGACTTTCCGCAAGCGCACCAGAAATACGATTTGCCTTCTTTGACTTCCGTCGAGAAGGGTTGCTTGGCGGCAATGACGGGTTCACTCATTTTCTTGCTTCCTCGACCTGCCTTCGGACCGGGTTTCACCCCTTTGTCCTGTACAGGCCCCCGGTTGTAAAGGATTTGAGCGCAGTCTAAAGAATGGCCAGCAGAGGAACAAGAACGGGCTCGCCGGAACCGCTGGTCCTGTCCTGATCGAATGGAGCTTGTAGTGGCGACGCCACGGGAATTGAGGATATTGCTGGCCGGACCGCGCGGATTCTGTGCGGGCGTCGACCGGGCCGTGCTGATCGTCGAAAAAGCGCTGGAGCGCTTCGGCGCGCCCGTTTTCGTGCGGCATGAGATTGTCCATAACCGTTTCGTCGTCGAATCCCTGGAGGCCAAGGGCGCCGTTTTCGTCGACGAGCTGGACCAGGCGCCGGATGACCGTCCCATCGTCTTTTCGGCGCATGGGGTTCCAAAATCCGTTCCCAGCGAGGCGCAGCGCCGCAACATGATCTATGTGGACGCCACGTGCCCCCTGGTTTCGAAAGTTCATCGGGAGGCGGAACGCCATCATCGCGAAGGACGGCACGTGATCCTGATCGGCCATGCGGGCCATCCCGAAGTCGTCGGCACCATGGGTCAATTGCCGGACGGCGCCATGACCCTGGTCGAAACGGTGGCCGATGTCGCAAAATTGGATTTCGACGACGGCGCGCTGCTCGCCCATGCTACCCAGACGACACTGTCCGTCGATGAAACCGCCGGTATTCTCGCGGCCCTGCGCGACCGCTATCCGGATATTCAGAGCCCGAAGAAAGAAGACATCTGCTACGCCACGACCAACCGTCAAGCCGCCGCCAAGAAGGTCGCCCAACAAGCCGACGCGGTTTTCGTGATCGGGGCGCCGAATTCCTCCAACTCGAAACGTCTGGTCGATGTCGCTCACCAAGCCGGTTGCCCGAAGGCGCAATTGATTCAGCGCGCCGTTGACATCGACTGGACCTATCTCGACGGGGTTGAAACCCTGGGGATCACGGCGGGCGCATCCGCCCCGGAAGTCCTGGTGACAGAGGTTATCGCGGCCTGCGGCAAGCATTTCGACGTCACCGTCGAAGAGGTGGTAACGGCCGTCGAAGACGTGGAGTTCAAACTCCCCCGCGTCCTGGTCGCATAACCGGGAAGGGCGGCACTTTTCATGGCGGTATATACGGAAGTCAGCGACGACGATCTGGTCGATTTCATCGCCGAATACGATATTGGCGAGGTCGTCTCCTGCAAGGGCATCGCGGAAGGCGTGGAAAATTCCAACTATCTGCTGCACACCACCAAAAGCGCCTACATCCTGACCTTGTACGAGAAACGGGTCCGGGAAGAGGACCTGCCTTTCTTCCTGGGCCTGATGGAGCATCTGGCGAAGAAGGGCATCCCGTGTCCGCAGCCGTTGACGGCCAAGGACGGCGAAGCCCTGCGTCGGCTATGCGGCCGCCCGGCGGCCTTGACGACCTTTCTGGAAGGCATGTGGCCGCGCAAGATTCAGCCCTTCCATTGCGAGCAACTGGGCGCGGCCCTGGCAAATTTTCACCGTGCCGGCAGCGATTATGACCTGTTTCGCGCCAACAGCCTGTCCCTGGACAGCTGGCGGCCCCAATTCGAGCAATGCCGGGCAAGGGCCCATGAGGTGCACCCGCAATTGACCGACACCCTGGCCCGTGAAGTCGATTTTCTGGAAGAACATTGGCCGCGCGACCTGCCCTTCGGGGTCTGCCATGCGGATCTTTTTCCGGACAACGTCTTCTTCATCGGCAAAGAACTGTCCGGTTTGATCGATTTCTACTTCGCCTGCAACGACGCCTTGGCCTATGACCTGATCGTCTGCATGAACGCCTGGTGTTTCGAACGGGACGGCAGCTTCAACGTCACCAAGGCCCGCATGCTGCTATCCGCCTATGCGAAGGAACGCCCCCTGTCCCAGGAAGAGCTGGATGCCCTGCCCATTCTGGCGCGCGGGGCCGCGGTCCGCTTCCTGCTGACGCGCCTATACGATTGGCTGAACCACCCGGAAGGCGCCTTCGTGAAGCCGAAAGACCCGCTGGAATATCTGACGATCCTAAGTTTCCATCAGTCGGTCGGCGATGTCGGCGCCTATGGTTTGGAAAAAGGTGCGCTGCATGGCTGATAGCCAAGGCGACAATAGCGGAAACGTCGTGGAAATTTTCACTGACGGTGCGTGTTCGGGAAATCCGGGTCCGGGCGGCTGGGGCGCGGTGATGCGTTGGCGCGGCAACGAACGGGAATTGTCGGGCGGTGAGAAGGAAACCACCAACAACCGCATGGAACTGATGGCCGCGATCGTGGCGTTGGAAACATTGAAACGCCCAATGAACGTGATCCTGACGACGGATAGCACCTATGTCCGCGACGGGATCACGAAATGGATCCACGGCTGGCGTCGAAACGGCTGGAAGACGGCAGCGAAAAAACCCGTCAAGAACGCGGATCTGTGGCAACGCCTGGAACAGGCGATAAAGCCGCATACGATTGAATGGAAATGGGTCAAGGGTCATGCCGGGCATGACGAAAACGAACGGGCGGACGTCTTGGCCCGCGAAGGTATTCCCTTCTGACCGGCCCCATCGCCGAGCCTAGCGCTTGTTAACGAAAAACCCCCGCCGAAGCGGGGGTTGTTCACTTTCCGGCTGACCGAAACCTCAAAGAGCCTTGAGAATAGCTTCGGCCGAGGAGACTTCGAACGCGCCCGGCTCTTCGATCGCCAGATGGGTGACGACCCCGTCATCCGCGATAATCGCGAAGCGTTGGCCGCGTGTACCGAGCCCGGCGGCCTCAAGGTCCAGAGACAGGCCGAGAGCCTTTGTGTAGGCCGCACTGCCGTCGGCCAGCATGGTCACATTCTCGCCGACATTCTGGTCCTTGCCCCAGGCGCCCATCACGAAGGCGTCGTTGACGGCGAGGCACATGACTTCATCGACACCCTTCGCCTTGATTTCACCGATCTTATCGACAAAACCCGGCAGGTGCTTTGCCGAACAGGTCGGGGTGAAAGCCCCGGGTACCGAGAAGATCACGACCTTCTTGCCCGCCAGCTTGCTTGCCATATCGACCGCTTCCGGACCGTCCGCCCCCATTGTTTTGAGGCCTTCGGTCGGCAATTTATCACCTACTGCAATCATGATGCTTTCCCTCTCCCAGTTTGCTGATGTCACCGGCGGCCAAGTCGACCCACCGGAAAACCATGCGCGGAACGCGCGATTTGACTGTCACGACCCTATGTAAAGCGTTCCGCTAAGGTTTCCAGTGTTTTGTGCTGAAAGGCTTTAATGACGGCCCCGATGGAGGGATTAGCGGCGGGACAGAACCGACCCCTGCGCCGCCGTTTCCACCGCGCCCAGGACGTCCGATTCGCTCAGCAATTCCGGCAAGGGGATTCCTTGGTCCGCCCCTGGGCCATAGACCACGTTGAAAGGAATGCCGTACCGCCCGAAGCTGGCAAGAAAATCGGCGATCGCGGGGTCGGGACGCGTCCAATCGGCCCGCATCGCCACCATTCCCTCGGCGCCGAGCAATTCCGAGACTTCTCCGGCCTGAAGCACGCGTTTCTTGTTGAACTGGCAGGTGATGCACCAGTCGGCGGTGACATCGACGAAGACGACCTTTCCCGCCGCCACGTGCCGCGCAATCGCCGCTGTATCGAAAGGCGCCCAGCCGATATCAACCGAAGCTTCCTGCACCGCCGGCCCCCCATCGCGGACCACAGGTGCAAGGACGGCCGCCACGCCCAGAAAAAGGGCGAGCGGCATGGCCATTCGGCCCAGGCGCGAGGATTCCAGGCGTTTGGTCGCCGGAATAACAGCCGCCAGGATTGCGAGCGCCACGACGACCGCGACGGTTTCCGTCCCGGTAATCGCGCTCATCACATAGGCAAGCCATACGGCGGTCCCAGCCAGGGCGAATCCCAAAACCCATTTCAGCTTGATCATCCAGGCGCCGGGCCGCGGCAAGGACGTCGCCAAACCCGGGAAAGCGGCGACAAGCAGATAGGGGCCCGCCAATCCGATACCCAAAGCACCAAACACCGCCAGTATTTCGACGGGACCACGGCTCAGCGCAAACCCGACAGCCGTGCCCAGAAAGGGTGCGGAACACGGCGTCGCCAACATCGCCGCGAAGGCGCCGGTCAGAAAATGCCCAAGGACGCCCTTGTGTTCACCGGCCGAATACCCGGCATCGGCGACGAAACGCGGTAAGGTGAATTCGAAAACGCCCCACATATTCGCCGCGAACAGGGTCAGTATGACGATCATGAAGGCCAGGAAAGCGGGTTGCTGGAACTGAATGCCCCACCCGATCGTTTCACCCGCCGATTTCAACCCGATCAGCGCCGCCGCCAAAGCCAGAAACATGGTCAGGATGCCGAGGGAGGCAGCAACAAAGCCCCGTCGCACGTCTCGCTTTTCGCCCCCGCCATGGCTTGCGACCGATAGAAGCTTTATGGACAAGACCGGGAGGACGCAGGGCATTAAATTCAGGATGAGCCCGCCCAGCAGGGCAAGGAACAGCACAGGCAGCAAGGCGGACAGGGAAACCGCGTCCCCGGCGAACGCCCCCGTTCCCGCGGCGGGCGTGACCGTGATTTCAGCGTTTCGCTGGCCGTCGACGACGGTCAAGGTCAAACCCTGATGCGATAGCGTGTCGGGCGAAGCACCGCCGCCTTTCAACGTCAAACGGGCCAGTTTCTCACCTTCCGACAAAACCACTTCGGGTTTTCCAAAGAACACTCCGACCGGCCCTTCCACGAACAGGTCCGGCGCGCTCAGTGGATCGGACCCTGCCAGATCGATCCGCAGCGTAAGGTCGTCTTGGGTCCCGGACACCGCCGCCCGTTCGATTGTGAGGCCCGCGGCTTCCGGCGCGCCCGGCACCAGCGACGCGTATTTGCCGATGGCGTGCACTTTCGCGGACGGTTTGGCGGGCCCTGCCGGCACGTCGATGGAAACCAGCGCTTCACCCGGAATGCAGATGTCACTGCAAACCAGATAGTCGACCTTGCCGGCCAACCTGATCGGATCGCCGGGCTTCTCTGCATGGACCTGCAGCGGAAAGATCACTTCCCCGGAATAGCCATAGGTTTGCAGACCGAAGATTTCGAACCGGTGCGGGGCCGGCCATTGCATGTCGACGGAGGCGACATTCGTCGACCCGGCCCAATCGGGTTTCGGCGGGAAACCGGCGTCACCGGGAGAGCGCCAATAGATTTTCCAGCCCTCTTTCATCTGGAATTCAAGCCCCAGAGCCACGGTCCCGTCCTCACCTGTGCCCGTCACGGCGGAGACGAGCCGGACGGAGGAGTGATCCGTGTCCGACCAAGCCCCCGTCATCGCATGTACCGGGGACACTGCGCCGAACCCGGCGATCACGCTGATCCAAGCCACCAGGCCGAAAATCGCTTGTTTCGATAGAAAAGTTGGCACCGTCACTTCACCTTACCGCCCCGGCGAAAACCGCCGCGGGCCCCTAGACCCAATATCCTGCCGCCGCGCAGCCGCTTTCCCCAATACATAGCCGTTTCGCCCAATATTAACAGCCGATGCGGCCCTAAGTCCCATCAATGGGTGTCACATGTTTGTGCCTGTTGAAATAGCCGTTCGGGACCGCGATATGCCTGATAGGGGTCAGCGGTTCCCGGTCGGAAAGGGAACGCGCTCTGGCTTCTATCGAGAAGATGCTGATACACTCGGCCTAATAGCTTATTGGACCCGTTGCCCATGCTGCGAGAACGTAATTTTTCAGGATATCTTAGCGGTCAATTGCTTGTCGCAATGCCGTCCATGACGGATCCCAGATTCGAGCGCAGCGTCATCTATATGTGCATCCACAACGAAGATGGCGCGATGGGGCTGGTTCTGAACAAATTGATGGACTCGCTGACCTTCGGCGAATTGCTGGAACAACTGAACATCACCGCCAGCCGTGCCGAGGACAATCTGCGAATACATTTCGGCGGACCGGTGGAGACCGGGCGCGGATTCGTCCTGCATTCGTCGGATTATGCCGGCGAAGGGACCGTAACCATGGAAAACGGCGTCGGCCTGACCGCGACCGTGGATATCCTGCGGGATATCGCCGAAGGACAAGGCCCGCGGGAAAGCATGTTGGCATTGGGCTATGCCGGTTGGGGACCGGGCCAGTTGGACGACGAGATCCACCAAAACGCCTGGCTGAACGTGCCGGCGGACGATGAGCTTGTTTTCGACGACCTGCTGGATACCAAGTGGGAGCGCTCCATCGCCAAGCTTGGGATCGATTTGAGCCTGCTCTCCGGCGATGCAGGCCACGCCTGACCGGCGACCGGCCCGACTTTCCCGGGGACAAGACCTTTACGAATTCGGCCGGGGCAGGATCGGACGCACGTCCTGCCGCAAAATGGCGAATGTATCGTGATCCTGCCATTTCCCGGCGATACAAAGATACTGCCGCGCCCGTCCCTCGCCTCTGAAACCGCTTTTCTCCAATAGCCGCTTGCTGGGAATGTTGTCGACGAGGCAGGCCGCCTCGACCCGATGCAGGTCGAGATTTCGGAAACAGAAATCCAGACAAAGCTGAACCCCTTCGAACATATAGCCGTTCCGCTGGTGCGGTTCGCCGATCCAATAGCCGATATTTCCCGCCTGGATGACACCGCGCCGGACATTGGTCACGGTAATTCCGCCGAGCAGTGAATCGTCCCGCCGCGAAAAGATGAAAAAGGCATAGCCGATATTCGCCTGCCAATCCGCATAGGCGCGGCGTATCCGCCGGCGGTAGGCGGCGGGCGTCAATGCGTCCCGCGGCCAGGCTGGTTCATAGGGTTCCAGAAACCCCCTGCTGACTCTGCGCAGGTCAAGCCAGGCCCGTTGGTCCGACGCCGCCGGGGGTCGGATGTAGACCCGCGGTCCCGTCAATTTCAAGGAAGGGAATTTCGGCCGGAAGAAATCGAACATGGCGCCCTCAGGCAGCAAGCCGCCCGCGAACCCCGTCATAGGATTCCAGGTATCCCACCGGCCCGATCCCCGCCAGGGTCAAGGGTCCGGAAAATATCTTGCGCGCCAGAAACGCCATATCATCGACCGTCAGCGCGTCGATCCGGGCAATCTGTTCCTCTACCGGGACAGGATGACCGACCAGCAGCATTTGGTTGCCCAACTGCTCCGCCCGCGCGGCGGTACTCTCCAAGGCCATGACCGTGCTGGATTTGATCTGCGCCTTGGCGCGTTTCAACTCCTCTTCCGAAATCGTTCCCGGCAGCTTGCGAATTTCCTCGCATATCACGGGGACCAGTTCCGCCGTTTCCTTTTCCCCCGTTCCCGCATAGATGCCGAACAAGCCGGCGTCGGAGAACACGGAAGAAAAGGAATAGATCGAATACACCAAACCGCGCCTTTCCCTCACTTCCTGGAAAAGGCGGGAAGACATTCCTCCACCGAAAAGAGTGGAGAGGACGGATGCCGCATAGTGTTCGTCATCGGCGATGCTGACACCGGGAAAGCCCATCAGAAGGTGAACCTGCTCGGAGGGGCGGTCCTCGACAAAGAGCCCGCCGGTATAGTTGGCATGTTTCCGCTTCGCGGGTTCGCCGGCCGGAAGAGAACCGAAATATTCTTCTGCCAGCGACATCATTTCCGCATGTGTTATCCGGCCTGCCCCGACAAGGGTCATATTCCCGCCATAATAACCGCTTTTCATGAAGTCGATCAGCTGATCGCGCGTCATCGCGCTTACCGTTTCCGGGCGGCCCAGTGTGGGATATCCCATGGATTGGTCGCCGAATGCGGTTTCCTGGAAATGGTCGAAGAGGATATCGTCCGGCGTATCCTGCACCTGCCCGATTTCCTGCAGGATGACAGAGCGTTCGCGCTCCAACTCCTCCTGATCGAAGCTCGGATTCTGGAGGATATCCGCTAGGACATCCACCGCGAGCCGGGCATCCTCTTTCAAGAGTTTCAGGTAATAGGCGGTGCTCTCGCGGCTGGTATAGGCATTCATATGCCCGCCGACCGCCTCGACTTCCTCCGCGAGCTGTATAGCTGACCGGCGCCCGGTACCCTTGAACGCCATATGTTCCAGGAAATGCGCCACGCCATTATTGGATAGCGTTTCAGACCGAGTTCCCGTGCCGACCCAGACGCCGATTGAAACCGTCTCAACGGACAGGACCGTGTCGGTGACGACCCGTATCCCGTTGGGCAAGGTGCCGACCGATGGCGCCGTCATGCCTTGCCCCCGGCAATACGGCTGTTCTCCCGGACATATTGCTGCACGGTCTGCAAGCCCGGCCCAATCGTGTCGAACCGTTCGTCCCGTTCGAACAGGTCCGCCATATGTGCGGGCAATGGCGGGCGCACGCCTGTCGCCTTCTCCACGGCATCCGGGAACTTCGCGGGATGGGCTGTGGCAAGGCAGACAAGCGGTACATCGGCCCGGCGGCGGGCTTCCATACCCGCCACGATTCCGATCGCCGAATGCGGATCGATCAGTTCACCGGTAGATTTGTGCAAGGCGCCAATCGCCGCCAATGTTTCATCATCGTCCAGACGGCGCGCATCGAAGGACTCGCACGCCAAGCTCCATCGTTCCGCGCCGACGGCCAATTCGCCCGTCCGGCGGAATTCCTGCATCACAGCGGATAGCGCGGCCCCGTCACGGTCGTACAGGTCGAACAGGAACCGTTCGAAGTTGCTGGAAATCTGGATATCCATGCTGGGCGACAGACTGGGGACGACATCCCGCGCCGACATCGTGCCGGTCTCGAAAAACCGTGTCAGGATATCGTTGCTGTTGGAGCCCACGATCAACTGGTCGATGGGAACGCCCATCTTGCGGGCCGCGTAAGCGGCAAAAACATTCCCGAAATTGCCGGTGGGGACGGAAAACGAAACAGGCCGATCCGGCGCCCCGAGAGAGAGCGCGGCGTGGAAGTAGTAAACAATCTGCGCCATGACGCGGGCCCAATTGATCGAGTTCACCGCGCTCAGATGCATCGTATCCCGGAAGGCTTCGTCGGCAAACATGGCTTTCACGATGTCCTGGCAGTCGTCGAAGGTTCCTTCCACAGCAAGGTTATGGACATTCGATGACAGGACCGTGGTCATCTGGCGCTGTTGCACCGGGCTGACGCGGCCTTCAGGAAACATGATGAAAATGTCGATCGACTCACGGTCCCGGCATGCTTCGATCGCCGCCGATCCGGTATCCCCGCTGGTCGCACCGACGATCGTCACCCTTTCGCCGCGGCGCGTCAGGAAATGATCGAACAACAGGCCGACCAATTGAAGCGCATAGTCCTTGAAGGCAATGGTCGGGCCGTGGAACAGTTCCATCAGCCAGAAATCATGGCTCAACTGCTTCAACGGGGCGACAGCGTCATGGTCGAAGCCGGCATAGGCCCGCGCGACCAGACGCTCGAAATCCTCATCCGCGATGGAATCGCCGACAAAGGGCTTCATCACACGGACGGCAAGTTCGGGATAGCTCAAGCCCCGTAATGCGCGCAGGTCCTCGGCCGAGAATTTCGGCCAATAGGCGGGTACGTAAAGCCCGCCGTCCCGCGCCAGGCCGGCCAGCAAGACATCCTCGAAATCAAGAACCGGGGCATTCCCCCGCGTACTGACGTAATCCATGCTTTGCCGCCTTCTCCCGCCTAATCCCCGCGGCCGCCGGCACGATCCCGGCTGCGCCCGAAACATCTCTATCGATATGCAGTCTTAGAAGCGGTCAAACGGAAGGGCAAGGGGTGGGGGCCCGGCTACCGCCCCGCCCACCGGATCGGCGCGAATTTCCGGCAGCGCTCAATTCGGCAGATAGCGCCGCTTCAAATGGCCCTCAAAGGCTTTCGGGTCCAAACTGCGCCCCGTTGCATGGGCGACGATCTCGTCGCTGCTTACAGAGGAGGCCAGGCCATGGACGTTTCGTTTAAGCCATTCCCGAAGAAGCGAGAAGTCTCCCTTGGCCAAACCCGGCAATATGCCCGGTTCGGCTTTCGTAGCGGCCGCGAACAATTGGGCCGCCGTCATGGCACCGAGCGTATAGGTGGGGAAGTAGCCGAAAGATCCGGCATACCAGTGGATATCCTGCAGGCATCCCAACCTGTCGTTGGGCGGCGTGATACCCAACAGGCCGCGCATCCCCTCGTTCCATGCACCGGGTAGATCCGCAAGCGACAGATCGCCCGAAAGCAATGCCTGCTCCAGCCGAAAACGCAGGATTACATGGGCCGGATAGGTCACCTCATCGGCCATCACGCGGATGAAACCGGGTTCAACCCAATGATAAAGGCGCAGAAGATTTTCGTCCCTGAATGCGTCCTGTTCACCGAAGGCCTTTCGGAACAGGGGGGCAAGGAAACCGACGAATTCCGGTGTCCTGCAAGCCTGCATTTCGATCAACAGGGATTGGCTTTCGTGAATTGCCATCCCCCGGGACTGGCCGACCGGCTGGCCGCTCCATTCCGCCGGCAGGTTTTGTTCGTAAATCGAATGCCCCGTCTCGTGCAATGCGGCCATCAGGGCCAGGATCGGGTCGTCCGCGTTATAGCTGACCGTAATCCGGCGGTCGCCGGCATAGCCGGTGGAAAATGGATGGGCGCTGACATCCATCCGTCCGGCGGAGAAGTCGAAGCCGACCGTCTCGGCCAGATGCCGAGCGAGGGCTTCTTGTTTTTCGATTGCGAACGGCCCTTCGGGCGCCGGTTTGGCGCCCTCGCGGTTCTGCTTTTCCAACACTTGGTCGAGAAAACCGGGCAGGAACGCGGCGTAGTCTTCAAAAATACCGGATATGGCCGATGCCGAGGCGCCCGGTTCATAAGTATCGATCAGCGCATCGTAAAGCGGCATGTTCAACGCTTCACCGAGGATTCCGCCTTCTTCCAGGGTCAGGTTCAAAACGTCCTGCAGCAAAGGCAAAACCCTGGCGAAATCGGCGTCCTGCTTGGCGGTGCGCCAGCTGTGCTCGCAAGCGGAAGTCGCTTTTGACAGGGCCTCCACCAGGTTCTGCGGCACCGCCGAGGCACGCAGGTATGAGCGGCGAATTTCATGGAGGTTTGCGGACTGCCAGGGGTCAAGGTCGGCATCTTCCGCTGCGCCGATCAAATCGCCGATCTTCGGGTCGGTCAGCAATTCATGGCTGATCCCCCGCAGGGTCGCCAACTGATCGCTGCGGGCAGGGGAGCCCCCGACCGGCATCATTACCGATGCATCCCAATGCAGGACGGACAGCGCGTCGCCGAGCGTATTCAGCTTCTTGAAATGGGCTTCCAGGTCACGGTAGGCATCGAGGCCCTTCACGACTTGTCCTCCGCCGCAATTTTGCGGTGATAGATCACATAGATAACCAATAGTCCCAGAGCCAGACTATACCAGGTGATGGCGTATTGCAGATGGTCATTCCGCACGTCCAGCGACCATTGCCGCCCCTGTGGCAGGTTGCCCCGCTCGCTCTGATCGGATGAAAGAATGTAATATTCCGGCAGGCTCGGCAATCCGGCTTGTTTCGCCATTGCGTCCGGGTCGATGTTGAACCAGGCATTGTTGGCCGGCTCGTTCTCCGGCACCACCCAGCTCTCGATCGTCGAACGGGGTTTCACGAAACGCAATAGCCCCGTGACCGTCTGCTCGCCGCGCAACAGGCCGTCTGGACGCAGCGCTTTGTCGCGCATCTCGAAGGGCACCCAACCGCGGTTTACCAGGATCGTCTGGCCGTCATCCATCTTCAGCGGGGTGACGACATTAATTCCCGCTTCACCGTTAAGCGAACGGTTCACCAGATGAAATTCGTGGTCGTGATCGTAGACGCCTGTGACCTGCACGGGAGTGAATTCGTGCTCGTCTTCGTTCAAGGGTGCGTCCGGGATTGCGCCCGGCACCTGCGCCGACCGTTCCTGGAGCTTTTCGATCAGACCTTGTTTCCATTCCAGGCGCTGAACCTGCCAGGTCCCCAGGAACAGCATCGCGATGAAAACCGGCAACGAAAATAGGGTCGGGATGAGTTTCGGTCGAAACCCCATTGGCTTACTCCAGAGTGACGGATTGGTCGCGGCCGGCCCGCGCCGTATGCCGGGGAACGGACCGGTATTCTATGTGTCTTCGTCGAAAGTGTTCGTACCGGTATCACCGGCCTTGTTCAAATACTGCAACGCAATCAGCAGCCCCTTCACCTTCGGCAGCAGGAAAAGAACCACCGCGGCGACGACCGGGAAAGCGAAAGCGATTGGCGCCCAAACGCCGGTATTGAAGGTGAACATCACCCAAACACCGACGCCCACGCCAAGCGTTCCGGCAATGATTATGATGAAAGGAACCGCACCGTCGCCGGCATCTTCCTGGCTTAAATCCAGGCCGCAGACGTTGCACTTGTCTGTCACTTTGAGGAAGGCGCTGTATAAGGAACCTTCCCCGCAGCGCGGGCATTTACCACGAAACCCGGTCCGCCACGCGGACCGGGTTTGATGAGGATGTGAGGACATGATGATCGCCCGCCTATCGATCGGCGGCGATCAACCGCCCCACCAATAGACGCAGATGAACAGGAACAGCCAGACGACGTCGACGAAGTGCCAGTACCACGCCGCGGCTTCAAAGCCGAAGTGATGGGACGGGGTGAAATCGCCCTTTGTCGCGCGGACGAGGCAGACCGCCAGGAAAATCGTACCGACCAACACGTGAAAGCCGTGGAAACCGGTCGCCATGAAGAAGGTCGAGCTGTAGATGCCGTCGGTGAAACCGAATGCGGCATGGCTGTATTCGTATACCTGCAGGCAGGTGAACAGGAAGCCCAGCACAACCGTCAGGGCCAATCCATGGACCACTTGCTGGCGCTTGCCTTCACGCAGGGCGTGATGCGCCCAGGTGACAGTGCAACCCGACAGCAGCAGGATCAGCGTGTTCATGAAGGGCAGGTCGAAAGCTTCGAATGTCTCGACGCCAACGGGCGGCCATACGCCACCGGTATGTTCGACGCGCGCAAACAGGATTTCCTGATCCGCGAACAGGCTGGCATCGAAGAAGGCCCAGAAGAACGCCACGAAGAACATCACTTCCGAAGCGATGAACAAGGACATGCCGTACCGCAAACCAAGCTGCACAACCGGTTTATGATCACCGTCGTGGGCTTCCTTGATGACGTCCTTCCACCAAACAAACATGGTGAACAGAACCATCAGGAAACCGGGAATGACCGTCCACGGACCCAATTCCTCGGCCCCGACCACGTCGGGATGCATATACGCAACCGCCCCGAATGCCAGAACGAAACCGGACAAGGCGCCGAGCGCCGGCCACGGGCTCGGATTCACCAAATGGTAATCGTGGTTGGGTGCGTGATGTTCAGCCGCGCTCATACCCTTTCCCCCTTCGTCACGGGTTTCCGTACCCTACGGAGAACCCAGTATTAACCTACCCATCCGTCGCCCTATTTCAGGGACGCCAGTGATCCATTGTCGTTGTCCCCGTCCGCCGTCTCCGCAGGGAAGAACGTGTAGGAGAGGGTGAGTGTCCGCACCTCGTCGAGGTTCGGGTCCTCATCAAGTTCCGGGTCCACGTAATACACCACAGGCATATCCACGCTTTCGCCGGGTTTCAGCGTCTGCTCCGTGAAACAGAAGCAATCGATTTTCGTGAAATACAGGCCCGCCTTCAACGGCGTGACATTGAAGGTCGCCGTGCCCGTAATCGTCTTGTCGGAATTGTTGGTCGCCCGATAGTAGGCAATCGCGTCCTCACCGATACGCAGGGTGACTTCGCGCTGTTCCGGCTGGAACGTCCAGGGCAGGTTCGGCGATGTCGTCGCGTCGAACCGGACGGCCATTTCCCGGTCCAGGATCTTGCCGGCGCCTTGTTCCGCGACCTGCGTCGTCCCGCCATAGCCGGTGACCCGGCAGAAAATCTCGTAAAGGGGAACGGATGCATACGCCAAGCCGACCATGCCGCATACGACGCCGGCGACGGCCAGCATCGTTTTCTTATTCCGGCTTTCGACGTTACGGCTCATCCGATCAACCACCACTCATCCGGACAATGGAAACGACATAAACCAATACGCAGAAACCGGCGATGGCGAATGCCAGGGCGATGTTCTTATTGCGTTGGCGCTTGTGCATGTCGCTGCTCTCAGGCGCAGTCTTGTCTTCTCTCTTATTGTCTTCAGCCATAACCGCCATTGTCTTCTTCAACCCCTCGGCGCTAGAAGCCGATACCGCCGAACAGCGCCAAGCTGTTCGAATCGGCAATCAGCATCGCGAAAAGGGCGAACAAATAGAATATCGAAAACCCGAACAGGCGCCGGGCGGCCTTGTCGGTCGCATCGAACCAAACCGCAATAGCACCGGCCAGGAAGAGCAGGCCGAGGACGACGGCGGTAGCCGCATAGGCCAACCCCGCGATGCCGACCCACCAGGGCGCCACCGCCAAGGGCAGCAGCAACACCGTATAGATCAAAATCTGTTTCTTGGTTTCCCGTGCGCCGGACACCACGGGCAGCATCGGCACACCGGCTTTCGCATAGTCGCCGCAGCGATAAAGCGCCAGAGCCCAGAAATGCGGTGGCGTCCAGAAGAAGATCAACGCGAAGAGCAGGATCGGTTCGATCGTCACATCGCCGGTTACGGCGGTCCAACCGATCATCGGCGGAAAGGCGCCCGCTGCACCGCCGATGACAATGTTCTGCGGCGTGCGGCGCTTCAGCCACATCGTATAAACGAATACATAGAACAGCGTCGCCACCGCCAGAAGGGCTGCCGCAGCCCAATTGACCGCGAGTCCCATCAGGGCGACGGCAAAAACGGCGAGCACGATGCCGAAACTCAACGCTTCGGCCGGCGGCATCTTGCCCATGGGAATGGGGCGCCCCCGGGTCCGCGTCATGACGGCATCGATATCCCGGTCGTACCACATGTTGATGGCGCCCGACGCACCCGCACCGACGGCGATACAGAATACGGCCACCGCGCCCAAGACCGGGTGGATGGAACCGGGCGCGACCAAAAGGCCGGCCAGGCCGGAAAACACCACAAGGGACATCACACGCGGCTTGAGCAGCGCAATAAAATCACGGACCTCACCTGAGGTGGTAAGGTCGCGTTCCATCGCAGCGTTTGTGTAGCTCAAATCCGACACGATAACTCTTTTCCCAAAACTTTTTTTCAGCGCTTCTTCAAGTCCCCCGCGGGACGGATGGCGGCATCATGCCGCCAATCCGCCCGTCGGAGACCGCGGGTCAGCGGACCTGCGGAAGATCGTTGAAGGTGTGGAACGGCGGCGGCGAGCTCACCGTCCATTCCAGGGTCGTCGCCCCTTCGCCCCAATAGTTGTCGCCGACCTTCTGACCCGCACGCAGCGTGTAGATCATCATTACGACGAAGAAGAGCGTGGATGCGAACGAGATATACGCACCCCAGGAACTGATCGCATTGAAGATGGCGAACCCGTCCGCATAGTCGATATAGCGGCGCGGCATGCCGGCCAGGCCCAGGAAGTGCTGCGGGAAGAAGGTCAGGTTCACACCGACGAAGGTGGTCCAGAAATGCAGCTTCCCTGCCCAGTTTGGGATCTGGCGGCCGGACATTTTGCCCATCCAATAGTAAATCCCAGCGAAGATCGAGAAGACCGCGCCCAAGGACAGAACGTAGTGGAAATGCGCAACCACGTAGTAGGTGTCATGCAGCATCAAGTCCATGCCGCCATTTGCGAGCACCACACCGGTCACGCCACCAACGGTGAACAGGAAGATGAAGCCGATGGCCCACAACATCGGAACCTCGAACCGAATGGAACCGCCCCACATTGTGGCGATCCAGCTGAAGATCTTGATGCCTGTCGGGACCGCGATGACCATCGTAGCCGCCGTGAAGTAGGCGCGCGTATCAACGTCCAGACCAACCGTATACATGTGGTGGGCCCAGACGATGAAGCCGACGAAACCGATCGCGACCATCGCATAGGCCATCCCGAGATAACCGAAGATCGGCTTGCGCGAGAAGGTCGACACGATATGGCTGATGATACCGAAGCCCGGCAGGATCATGATGTAGACTTCCGGGTGACCGAAGAACCAGAACAGATGCTGGAACAGGATCGGATCCCCGCCGCCTTCAGGCTTGAAGAAGGAGGTGCCGAAGTTACGGTCGGTCAGCAGCATGGTGATGGCGCCGCCCAGAACCGGCAGCGACAGGACCAGCAGGAAGGCCGTGATCAGCATGGCCCAGGCGAACAGCGGCATTTTGTGCAGCGTCATTCCCGGGGCACGCATGTTGAAGATCGTGGTGATGAAATTGATCGCCCCCAGGATCGACGACGCACCGGCCAGGTGAAGCGAGAAGATCGCCATGTCGACCGCCGCGCCCGGATGTCCCAAGACGGAACTCAAGGGCGGATAGATTGTCCAACCCGTCCCGGCCCCGCCGCCGATCAAGGCGGACAGGATCAACAGCAGGAAGGCCGGCACGATCAGCCAGAACGAAATGTTGTTCATCCGCGGAAAGGCCATGTCCGGCGCGCCGATCATCAACGGTGCGAACCAGTTGCCGAAGCCGCCGATCAAGGCGGGCATAACGACGAAGAAGACCATGATCAGCCCGTGCGCCGTGACGACGACGTTCCATTCGTGACCGTCTTCCATGAACTGCACACCCGGTTCATGCAGTTCCATTCGCATATAAACAGAGAACGCGCCCCCGATCAGCCCCGCAATGACGGAGAAGATCAGGTACATCGTTCCGATGTCCTTGTGGTTGGTCGAACAGATCCAACGGGTGAAGAAACTGGACGGGGCGCCGTGATCGTCGTGATGCGCGCCAGCAGCCGTTCCACTTGCCATGGTTCGTCTCCTACTCTCTGCGCCCGTTAGCGGGTCAGAACGTTGTCATTATCGGCCGAGGTCGCGCTTTTGGCAGCGACTTTGACCGGGGCATTCACCGGAAGGTCAGCAAACTTTTCCTGAGCTTCCGTTACCCATTTCTCAAACTCGGCTTTCGACACGATCTTAACCGCAATCGGCATGAACGCGTGATCAATACCGCAGAGCTCAGAGCAGAAACCGTAAAACGTTCCTTCCCGTGTCGCCTGCATCCAGGTTTCGTTCAGACGGCCCGGAACCGTATCGAGGCGCACGCCGAAATCTGAGATCGACCAGTTATGAAGAACGTCATTGGACGTCATAATCAGGCGGATCTTCGTATCCACCGGGAGAACGACCATATTGTCCGTGTCCATCAGACGCGCGACACCCAGTTCCTTGGCTTCATCCGCCGTCCGCGCCGCGATGTAGGCGTCGAAGGTGAAGTTGCCGTGGTCCGGATACTCATAGGACCAATACCACTGGTTCCCGATGATCTTCAGCGTCATGTCCGCGTCTTCGACCCGGTCCGAAGCATAAAGCAGCTTCATGGAGGGGAAGACGATGGCCACCAGGATCAGCACCGGAATGCCGGTCCACAGGACCTCCAGCAGCGAGTTGTGTGTGGTGCGCGACGGCGTCGGATTGGCCGACTCGCGGAAGCGGACGCAGACATACACCAGCAATGCGGCCACGAAGATCGTAATGATCGTGATGATCCACAGCAGGATCGTGTGGAAATCATATGCCAGTTCGGCAACCGGCGACGCCGGATGCGGCAAATTCAACTGCCAAGGCTTCGGCTCGGCGGCGAGCGCCGGCGTAGAGACAAGGGCTAGCCAGCCCGTGGCTAGAGCCACAATACGGTTGAACACCGCTTTTCTCCCGTTCCCAAATTCCCCGCGGCGCACCTCATATCGAAGGTGCGAAACCGCTTCGTCCCAACCGGCCCCGGTCTTCCGGAACCGACATCTTGTTTGAGAGGATACGAACCACCGACACCATCCCCAGGCGAATGGTGGCCGGACCCTTCCACGATTGGCACGCATTCTACCGCGACCGCCAACCCAATCAAGCGGCTCGGATGCGCTTTACTGTCGCATGAGTCAAGTAATTTGCAGCAAAAACCAAGACTAAGGTCTTAAAATTCAATCGGAATGTTGCGCTTTGTCCAACTTGATGCGGTAACGGTGCAGACCGTACCAGACCGCGCCCACCACCACCGGCGTGGCCACCGCGGTTACGACGGTCGTACTCACCTCGACCCCGAATGACGGCAGGCCTTTGACCAGATACGCAATCAAGCCGACCGCATAGTAACTGATCGCCGCGACGGAGAGCCCCTCGACAGTCTCCTGAAGGCGCAATTGAAGCCGCGCCCGGCGGTTCATGCTGGAGAGCAGGTCCTGATTCTGCGCCTGGATGGTTACATCGACCCTTGTGCGCATCAAATTGGCGGTTCGCGTTGCCCGCCGGGACAGGTCGGAAATCCGGGCCGCCACCGATTCGCAGGTCCGCATCGCCGGCGCCAAACGGCGTTCCAGGAATTCGTCAATTGTCTGATATCCTTCAACCCGGTCCTCACGCAGTTCCCGGACCCGCGCCTTGACCAAGGCATAATAGGCATCCGCGGCCCCAAACCGGAACGCCGTCATGGTCGACAGCGCCTCAATATCCGTCGACAGCTTGGTTAAACGGCGTAGCAGGTCCGCCTCGTGCTCGACACCGAGGCTCTTGTCGCCGTGATCAGCGAGTTGTCCCATCCCCAAGGTCAAATGGGCCAAAGAGCCGTCGATCGTCTTCAGCCGGCCGGATACTTCCCGCGCAATCGGCAAAGCGAGAAGGGAGAACAGGTAATAGGTCCCGATTTCGATCAAACGCTGAATCAGCCGTCCCGCCTGATGGGCGCTCATGCTCGTATTCTGGACGAGGATCCGGGCGTGCCCGTCCTCATGCAGGCGGAAATCCGTCCAAACCTGCCCGGCGCCACGCGCAATATGGCTGACCACGAGGCCCTCGGGATAAAAAAGCCGCTCCACTTCCCCTTGCCCCCGTGACGGAGTGTCGCCCGCCTCATAGGCGATGTTCAAAGCCACGACGAGCGTGCCGGAGATTGCTTGCAGCCAGTCCCGGGGCAATTTCGTGCCGGGCGCGTCGGCAAAGGGCTGCGCAAAGGAGCCCCTACTGAAGAAAGTGTAACTGGAAAATTCCGTATGCAGTTCCCATTTCACTCTGAGGTTTCCGAGATCGGCGGTGTGGTGGCTGGCATCGTTCGGCGGCGGCGTTGCGCCGAAGCGTCGACATAGATCCGCCGCATGTTCGCGTGCTTTGATCCCGTCGCCGTCCCCGTCCGCATTCTGAAACGCATAATGCGTCACCTGCATCGGGCCTTCGCAGGGTTGGAACGGTCGCGCGTGCAGCTCGTTTACGAGCTCATAGCGCTTCGCATTGTCGCCGATTGCAAACATCTCTACTCCCTGCCAGATTTCTCAGAATAGCAGAACAAAAAAACAAAACCGGGGAAATACGGGAATCGCCAGGCCAACCCCCTATATTAGTCGTACGAGCCTGACAGCGGTCCTGCCGCCGCCATCCTAATCCGATACGAGGAAGCAGATACACTATCATGTCGAAAATTGCCGAAACCGATGAACTCTTCTTCCAACGCGCCGGACTGGATCTTTCCAAGACACAAGCCATTGTCGACGACGGCTTGACCGGCGCCGACGACGGCGAACTATTCCTTGAATACCGACAGTCCGAGGCGGTCACCTTCGACGACGGCCGTATCCGCAATGCCAGCTATGACACGGCGCAAGGTTTCGGGCTTCGTTCTGTCGCGGGAGAAGTCAGCGGTTACGCCCATGCGACGGACCTTTCCGAAGCGGCAATCAAACGCGCCGCGGATACGGTCCGGGCGGTTCATTCCGGCCATGGCGGTACATTCGCCGACGCGCCGCGCGGCACGAATACCGATCTCTACGGGGACAACAACCCTCTCGCCTCGCTGCCGTTCGAAGACAAGGTCGGCCTGCTGGAGGAAATGAACGCCTATGCACGTGCGAAGGACAATCGCGTTCGCCAGGTAACGGCATCCATCGTCGGTGAATGGCAGGCGGTGCAGATCATTCGTCCGGGCGGCGAGCGCGCCGCCGATATCCGCCCCTTGGTCCGGGTCAATGTCGCGGTCGTCGTTGAACAGAACGGCCGTATGGAAACCGGCAGCCACGGCGCCGGCGGGCGTGCCGATTTCACCGAATTCGTGCAGCCATCGTCGTGGAAGGCGCAAATCGATGAAGCGCTGCGGCAAGCCCTTTTGAATCTTGAGGCCGTCGACGCACCGGCCGGTGAAATGGCCGTCGTCCTGGGCCCGGGTTGGCCCGGCATTCTATTGCACGAAGCAATCGGCCACGGGTTGGAAGGCGACTTCAACCGCAAGAAGACCTCGGCCTTCGCCGGTCTGATGGGACAGCGCGTCGCCTCCCCCGGCGTGACCGTCGTTGATGACGGAACAATGGGTGGCCGGCGCGGATCGCTGACCATCGACGACGAAGGAACGCCGACCTCGAGCACGACGTTGATCGAAGACGGCATTCTGGTCGGCTACATGCAGGACCGGATGAATGCCCGGCTGATGGGCATGGACCCCACCGGAAACGGGCGCCGCCAGAGTTTCGCCCATCACCCGATGCCGAGAATGACAAACACCTATATGCTTGGCGGTGACAAGGACCCGGCGGAAATACTCGAATCCGTGCAGAATGGTCTCTACGCTGTGAATTTCGGGGGAGGTCAGGTGGATATCACGAACGGCAAGTTCGTCTTCTCCTGCACGGAGGCCTACCGTATCGAGAACGGTAAAGTTGGCGCGCCCGTCAAAGGCGCGACGCTGATCGGCAACGGGCCTGACGCGCTGACGAAGGTTTCCATGATCGGAAACGACATGCAGTTGGACCCGGGCATCGGCACCTGTGGAAAGGACGGCCAGGGCGTACCTGTCGGGGTTGGCCAGCCGACCCTGCGCCTGGACGGTTTGACGGTCGGAGGAACAGCCGCTTGATCGGAACCCGTATATACAGGGGGCTGCTCACTGCAATTGCGGCCGGTTTCCTTTCTATTACCGTGCTTGCTGGGTGTGACGATTCGTCGAACGAGCAGGAAAGCGCCGCCCCCCAACAAAAGCCGGAACTCTCGCCCGGCGCCAGCGCGGAATCCTTAAAGGCCAAGAAGCAGGCCAAGCTTGCTCTTGATATCGAGCCACATGGATATCTGTTCATCGAAGGCCGGCACCGCTTCACCCAAACGCGGCATTTCGTGGAATCCGCGGGGGTCGGCGTCACCCTTACCAAAGGCAAGGTTTGCGTCAGCAGCGGGAAGGAATGTGTCGAAGCCGAAGTCACCTACCGTGTGAACGCGGGTCAGAAACTGTCGCTGCAACAGCACTATGTGGCGACGGAAACCCTACCGGATGAGGCTGTCGTGCAATATTGGGGCGTCGACGACAACGGAAACCCGGTATCGGTAAAGACGGATATCCATCTGGAGATTCCTAAGCAGGATATCCGCGAATAGCCGGACGGTGCCGGAAAAATCATCCTCGGAAGGGAATAGGAACATGAGCGCAGCGCCCCCCTTGGCGGGAAAGATTGCCGTTGTCACCGGCGCCGGTAAGAACATCGGCAGAACCATCGCGCTGACGCTTGCTGAAGACGGGGCCGACGTCGTCGTCAATGGACGTTCCGATGCCGCTTTGCTGGACGCCGTTGTCGGCGAAATAGAGGCGATGGGGCGGCGCGCCCTACCTGTTCTGGCGGACGTTTCCCAGGAAGACCAGGTCCGCGCGTTGGTCGCCAAGACGGTCGATCATTTCGGCGGCATCGATATCGTCGTCAGCAATGCCGGCCTGCGGCGCCAGACGCCGCTTATCGAAATGGAGTTTGCCGAGTGGCGAGAAATCATGTCGGTCGCGCTGGACGGGGCTTTTTTGCTGGCCCGCCATACGGTGCCGGAAATGATCAAGCGCGGTGGCGGCCGGTTCGTAGGGTTGAGCGGCGTTTCCCATCATGCCGGCGTTCCCAACCGGGTCCATGTCAATGCTTCCAAAGCCGGGCTCGAAGGCCTGATCCACGGCATGGCCGGGGAATTGGGCCAATACGGGATCACGGCCAATGCCATCGCCCCTGGTGCGATCGACACGGCCCGCGGCGCATCCGCGGGCGCCATGCCCGCCGCACTTGCGCTTGACGGCATACCCCTCGGCCGGCTGGGAATGCCGGACGAGATTGCAGCGGCCGTCCGCTATTTGGTGGGACCGGGGGGCGGATACGTCACCGGGCAGACAATCCATGTGAACGGTGGGAAAGTGGTCAGCTGACCGCAAATGCCTATTCCGCCTTATGCCTCGTCAAATAGTTGACCGCCTGAACGGGCGGTTCCGGAAAGGCGAGCTTAAGGCCGCGTGACAGCTCCCGATAAATTTCTTCCAGCGCGTCCAGCCTCGATCGGCGTTTTTCGTTGGCGTCAATCCTGATCCATTTGGCATGCCGCTGGGAGGTTTTCTCTATCATGTCCGCATAGGCTTCCTCATAGTCCGGCCAACGGTGCCGGTTGCGGATGTCATCTTCCGTCAGTTTCCAACGCTTATAGGGATGATTCAGGCGCGACTGCAGGCGCTTCAACTGTGTCTCTGGCGTGATGTCGAGGAACAGTTTCACGATACGGAAATCTTCCGCGAGCAACTGCTGCTCAAATTCGTTGATCTCTCGATAGGCCCGTTTCCATGCGGCCTCATCGGCGAAGCCTTCGACTCTTTCGACCAGGACACGGCCATACCAGGACCGATCGAACACGGCGATCTCGCCGGCAACGGGCACGCGGGTCCAGAACCGCTGCAACCAATGTTCTTTCTGTTCATGCGAATCGGGCGCGCCGATCGGATAGACCCGCACCGTCCTGGGATCCGTCGCCCATGCCAAACGCCGGATGAGCCCGCCCTTGCCTGCGGCGTCCCATCCCTCCAACACCACGACACCGCGTTGACCTTGGGTGTTGTAGCTGGTTTGGAGCAACATCAGGCGATGCTGCATCTCATCGTATTTTTCTTGGTATTCTTCTCGTTTCACGTCGACCTGCGCGTTACGCGTTCGTTGTCATGGATCGAACGCTTTTCCGCGCCAGTTGACAAGCAAGCCTTGCCCGGTCGAAAGCCGACAAAATACGAGATTGAAGACTAATACCGGCAGGCGTCGTAGATCGGATCGATCTTGCGGTCCCATTTGGTCTCATAGTCTTCCAAGAGGTCCTGCGCGAAGGTCGTGCCGGAGGCGACGATCGATTCCAGAGGCTCGATGTATTGCTGTTCGTCCAAACCGCTCTTCGGACTGATCCGGGCCCGCCGTTTCAAACCGTTGCGGGAAATTTCGACAGCCTTACGCGCAACATCCATGGCCGTTCCGTTTCGGAAAGGAACGTCGAGCGCCGCGCGCGGAACGGAATCGCGCAACGCGGACATTTCCTCGACCGTCCAACCTTCGATCAACGCTTCCGCCTCGTCCAAGGCGGTTTCGTCATACAGCAGTCCGACCCAGAAGGCCGGCAGGGCACACAGATTGCCCCAGGGGCCCGCATCTGCGCCACGCATCTCGATATACTTTTTCAGGCGCACCTCGGGGAAGGCGGTCGTCATGTGATCCTCCCAGTCCCCCATGGTCGGCAATTGGCCTTCGAAGCCTTCCAATTTGCCCAACATGAAGTCCCGGAAGCTCTTCCCCGCGACATTGTGATAGGTATCCCCCCGATGCACGAAATACATCGGCACATCCAGGATGTAATCCACCCAACGTTCGAATCCGAAATCCGTATCGAAGACGAAAGGCAGCATGCCGCAGCGGTCCGGATCGGTATCGGCCCAACATGCGCTGCGCATGCTCAAATACCCGTTCGGCTTGCCTTCGGTGAAGGGGGAATTGGCAAAAAGCGCGGTCGCGATTGGTTGCAGGGCAACAGATACCCGCATCTTGCGGATCATGTCCTGTTCCGAGCCGAAATCCAGGTTCACCTGCACCGTACAGGTCCGGATCATCATATCGATACCGTGCGCCCCGCGCGTCGGCATATAGTCGCGCATGATCTTGTATCGGCCCTTCGGCATCCAGGTGATGTCTTCGCGGCGCCATTCCGGGTCGAAGCCGAGCCCGACCATATCGGCATTCATCGGCTCGCAGACCTGTTTCACCTGATGCAGATGCGTATGCACCTCACTGCAGGTTTCGTGGATGGTGCTGAGCGGCGCGCCTGAAAGTTCGAACTGGCCGCCCGGCTCCAGCGTGACCGATCCGCCCTTTCCGTCCAACAAAGCGATGATGTTGCCCTCTTCATACACCCCTTGCCATCCGAACTGCAGAAGCCCTTCAAGCACAGCCCGGATTCCAGGCGTGCCTTCATAGGGAAGGCGCCGATGCGTTTCCGTATTGTAGGCGAATTTCTCATGCTCGGTTCCGATCCGCCAATTGGCGGCCGGTTTACACGCGGATTCGATATAGGAAACGAGTTGTTCTTTCGATTCGACCAAGTCGCTCGATTGACCCGAAGGGCTGCTCATTGGCGCGCATCCTCACTCACTGGCACGTTCTAATGGCCCGGTGACCCGCGCCGGCTGAAATTTTCGATACAAGACGTGGTTTCGTTTTTTAATGCAAGCGACGCCCTGGAAAAAGCCGCCTTCGGGTATGTCAAAAGTTCGCTACCGTTCAGTAGCGATTGGGCGGTGTCTGGGCCCAATCGCCGGCAAGCGCCTGCCAGACGGTCAAGGCTGCCAGCCCCGCGGTTTCCGCTCGCAAAATGCGTGGCCCCAATCCCGCAAATCTAACATTCGTGCGGTTTTCCAAAAGAATGCGTTCTTCAGGTGTGAAGCCGCCTTCTGGTCCGATTAGTAGCGTCACCGGCGCCCCCGCCGGAAGGGCCGACACGACGTCCACGATGGGCTGCGCCTCTCCGAATTCAACGCATGCGACTAATGTCCTATCCGCCGGATGGTCCGCCAATGCCTTGTCCATGCGTATCGGTTCCCCGATTTCCGGCAGGTCGAGCCGTTCGCATTGCTCGGATGCTTCGATCACATTTGCCGATAGGCGTTCGGATTTGACCCGCTCGACAATGGTCCTTTGCGTAACCACGGGCTGGATTCGCCCGACACCCAGTTCCGTCGCTTTCTGGACGAGGAAATCCAACCGCGCGCGCTTGATCGGTGCGAAATAGAGCCAGACATCCGGGCTGGCCGATTGTTCGCGCAACCGCGTTCCAACGGCGAGCGAGGCCCACCCCTTGCCGATACCGTCGATCCTGGCGGACCACTCCCCATCCCTGCCGTTGAATAGGGTGACCCAACGCCCCGGCTCCAGGCGCAGAACCGACCGCAAAAAATGGGCATGATCGGGCGACAGGCCGACAACAGCCCCATCCGCAAGGTCGCTGTCGATATATAGACGCGTGGCCGGTTTTTCCGACATGAAGTATGTCCCGATACAGGTGGTTTCGAAGAAGGTCCTACAATGTTATCAGCGGGGATGCTACGCATCGCCGCCTGATGCGAAAACAGATTTCGGAAGGGTCCGGCGCCGCTGCCGGACAACGGATTGCCTGACATGGCCAAGACCAATCCCAATATCGATGCGACGGATATCGTCCAGGACAGCCCCGTGCTGCGCGCCTTGCCGGAGCCGTTGCGCCCCTATGCGCGCCTGGCGCGGCTGGACCGCGCGATCGGAACCTGGTTGCTGTTGCTGCCCACTTGGTGGGGGTTGAGTCTGGCCTGGATCGGGCATCCTGCCCTGCCCCTGCCGTCGCCGTGGTATTTTCTGTTGTTCGGGGTCGGCGCGCTGGTGATGCGCGGCGCGGGATGTACCTGGAACGATATCACCGACCGCGATTATGACGGCAGGGTCGCCCGCACGGCGACGCGGCCGATTCCCGCCGGTGAAGTATCGGTCAAAATGGCAGTCCTCTTCATGGTCGCCCAATCCCTGCTCGGCCTTTTGATCCTGCTTCAGTTCAACTGGGAAACGGTGATTGTCGGCATCGCCTCGCTGCTGCTGGTCGCGGCCTATCCCTTCATGAAACGGATAACCTATTGGCCGCAGGCCTGGCTGGGATTGACCTTCAACTGGGGCGCATTGGTCGGATGGTCGTCGATGCAGCCGGGTATCGCCGCGCCGGCGCTGGTCCTGTATGCGGCCGGCTTCTTCTGGACCTTGGGTTACGATACGATCTACGCCCATCAGGACAAGGAAGACGATGCCCTGATCGGCGTAAAGTCCACCGCCCTGAAGCTTGGCGACAGCACCAAGCAGTGGCTCTGGGGTTTTTATGGCATCGCCATACTACTGATCGGGGTCGCCGGATGGCTTGCAGCGGCGGGGTGGGCATTTTGGCCGATATTGGCGGTTGCCGCCGCTCATCTGGTCCGGCAAATCCTGACGGCGAAGTTGGACGATCCGGCGAATTGCCTTGCCCATTTCAAGTCCAATCGTGACTTCGGTTTCATCATTCTCGCCGCGATCATTGCCGGCGGCATAACCACGGGGTAACGGGCCATGATGGCTTCCGATGTCGATATCATCCTTGAAAACACACGGGTGATGGCGCCCCGACTGGTGCCCGAGATTCAATTGCATTTGGCCGACGAGGACCGCGCCCTTTACCGGGCGGGAGAGGACGAGTTGGATTCGCTCGGTCTCGATACACCGTATTGGGCCTTTGCCTGGGCGGGCGGTCAGGCTCTGGCCCGATATATCCTGGACAATCCCAAATCCGTAGCGGGCCGCCGCGTTCTGGACTTCGGCGCGGGATCGGGCCTGGTCGCCATAGCGGCCGCCATGTCCAACGCCTTCGATGTGACCGCCGCGGATATCGACCCGGTCGCCGGCCAGGCGATGGACCTGAATATGAAACTGAACGATGTGTGGTTCGACATCGAATTGGAGGATGTCGTCGGGACTGTCGGCGATTGGGAAGTTCTGTTGGTCGGTGACGTCTGCTACGACAAGGAAATGGCCGACCGGATGCTGCCCTGGCTGCGCGACCAGCACAAAAAAGGCCGGTCTGTCCTGCTCGGCGATCCCGGGCGCTTCTACCTTCCCAGCATGGGGTTGGAGCCACTGGCTTCCTATCACGCGGAAACCACCGGCGTGATGGAAGACAGCGACTTGCGCAATGCGCGTGTCTGGCGCTTCGCGGCCTGAATTACCCGGCCCTGACCTAAGCAACATCATCCGATTTCCCTATTTCGCAAATTTTCTAGCTTGAAACATTCTGCGGAATGTTTATATGTGATCTATAACATTCCTTGGAATATTTATGGGAGCGGCATCATGAAAGTTTCGCGGCGGCGTTTTATCCGAACCATCGGGGGGACCGGGGTCGTGTTCGCGGCCGCCGGCATCGGTCTGACGCAGTGCGACCAGATGCCGGCTTCAGCGGTTGAAGCCTGGTCCGCGCCCGGTTCCGGACGCCCGGATATCCGGGAATGGGCATTGGCCCATGCGCTACTGGCGCCGAACCCGCACAACATGCAGCCCTGGATCGCGGACCTTCGGGAAGACGGAGCGATCACCTTGCGGGTCGACCCGGATCGCCTACTACCGGAAACGGATCCCTATGGCCGGCAGATCCTGATTGGTCATGGGACGTTTCTGGAACTGCTCGACCTCGCGGCGCAGAAAGCCGGTTATCGGACACAGATCGATCTTTTCCCGCAAGGAAGCGCGCCGGAGACAAGCGATGCCGCATCGATCGCGCAACACCCGGTCGCGCGCATCGGATTGATCAAGGATGAGGGCTCGCGGCCGGATCCACTGTTCGCAGCCATTCCGGACCGGCGGTCCTGCAAGGAACCCTACGATATGGCGCGGGATCTGACGGAAGCGCATGCCGCCGCCCTGCGCGGCGCCCACATAGATCCAAGCATCGGCCTTACCCTTGCCCGCACGGGATCACTTCCGCCAATCCTTCGGGACCTGACAACGGAAGCGATGGTCTTGGAAATGGAAACACCGCGAACCTTGCGGGAAAGCATCAACGTGCTGCGGATCGGGGCCGACGAGATTGCAGAAAACCCGGATGGGATCGACCTGAACGGGCCGATGTTCTGGTGGTTGAAGAGACTTGGCCTGATGACGCCGGAAAAGGCCATGACACCGGGAACCATCGCCTATCAGGGGGGAATCGACTATGCGCTCGGTTGGTCAAACGCGACGCCATCTTTCGGGTGGATCACGACGGAACGCAACGACCGGGCGACGCAAGTCAAAGCGGGGCGAGCCTATGTTCGCCTGAACCTGCAAGCGACCGCTACGGGTGTCGCCATGCACCCGGTCAGTCAGTTACTGCAGGAATATCCCGAGATGACAGACTTGCAGCGCCGCTTCTATGAGGTAACCGAAACGCCGCACAGGCATACCGTTCAGATGTTGTTCCGACTGGGCTATGCGGAACAACCGGGCCCGACGCCTCGGCGGTCTCTCGACGATTTACTGCGAACCTGATCGGATCACAGGCATGAAAAGTCATTCCGAAAAAAGTCCCGAGAAATCGGAGGACGCGGTCGATCCTGCCTTGGGCTTCAAGATCCTGACATGGATCGGAATTATCGAGCAGTTGGCCCGCACCAAGGCCAACCGCGAATTGATGCAAACCGGACTACCCTGGAATCAATTCATACTGTTGAACCATTTCAGCCACCGACCGGCCGAAGGCAAGACGGTCACCGGCGTTGCCCGCGCGATGCAACAGCAACAGCCGGGCATCACCAAGACCATGAAATCGATGGTCGATGCCGGCCTGCTGCGTATTGAACCCGACGCCGATGACGGGCGGGTGAAGCGGCATTTCGTGACAGACTTTGGGAAACAGAGCCATGCCGAGGCGGTGAAGCGCCTGTTCCCACAGATCCGAGAGACTTTCACAGGTTGGAGTGAAAAGGAAATGACAGGGTTGTTCGATCAGTTGGACCGATTGAAGGTCTGGCTCGACGACAACCGATAGCCGCGCTCCGGCCCTGTATCAGGGCAAAGGCCGCGTCGCATAACCAAAGGGAACAGCCGTCGGCGCCAGAAGATCTTGAAGCGCGGCGCGCCGTTCCGCATTCGCGACCATCGCATGAATGAAGTCCTCCGGCCCATCGTCGGCCGCGTGCCGTTTGCGGACGATCTCCAATGCTTCGGCCGTGTTCATCGACCGGAAACGCCGACCTTCGCACGGCACGGCGGAAAGCGCGATGGCGCCCCCCGCATCATCCTCAAGATGGCCGCGGGTTCCGACATAGGCGAAGGCGGTCGTGTGAATTTCCTCTCCGGACAGGCGCAGGGTCACGTTGTCCAAAGCGGCGAAGAAATAGTTCGCCGCGCTTATTTCACTGTGATGCATGATCTCCAGCTGCCGATCGTCCAACCAGGTTACGGCCAATTCCACAGACGCTCCGTCGGACACCTGCAGCATGGCCGGGACAGCGCCGTAGGAAGTAATATGGGCGGAATAGACGACGTCGAAATCCTGTAACCGCCCGCGTTCGACCGGAATGACATGGCCGTCGCGGTCCCCGAACTTCTGACGCAGCCGTTCAGGCGACTGGTTCGACCCGAAGGCCAAAACCGGGGTTCGGCCCCGCTTCAGCGCCGGATCGAACGCTTCTTCCCGTCCGTCACGATAGACAAAGCTTCGGCGCGGGAAAGCATAGGGATAGTTCCGGGCGCGCGCCAAAATGGCACTGAGATCGGACGCAGAAAGCGGCGGGCCCGCCATCATATCGCCTATAGATGATCGATCCGGAAACGGGCATAGGCATCGTCCACATTGGCGGACGACTTTTGCCACCATACTTTCCGGGCTTCTTCATACGTCTGGAACGGGCCGATTTTTTCCTCTTCGCCTTTTGCGATGGTCTTGAAGTCGGTCCCCGTATAAATGCCGCCGACGACCCACCATTCGTCATGCTCTTCCTTCTCGATATGGAAGCGGGCATAGGCCTCGTCGACATTCTCCATGCTCTTGGCGCGCCAAACGGCTTTGGCCTCGTCATAGGTGTCGAAAGGCCCAAGGCGGGAAAGTTTTTGTCCAGGGGCAACGGTGTTGAATTCGGTGCTCGTGTAAATACCGCCGACGACCCAGTATAGTTCCGACATCGCTTGCTCCTGCCTAATCCAAGATCTTCAAATCGCAGTAAATAATATTCACGCACCCGGCGTATAACGGCTTGCGCGATTTGCCTCAACCCCTGCATGGGGGTAGTGCATCCGGGTTCGTCCTCCAGGGTTGACGAAGGGGCGGCATACCCGCTTCATCGGCGCGACCCGATCGATTTGGATTGTATCATGCCTTATGCCTCCCTCCGCGACTTCATCGACCGCCTGGAGCGGGAAGGAAGACTTGTCCGCACGCGGGAAGCGGTCTCTCCCCATTTGGAAATGACGGAGATCCAGACACGTCTATTGGCCGAACGCGGGCCTGCGGTTCTGTTCGAGAATCCGGTTCGCACGGACGGCACGCCCTATGACATGCCGGTCCTGACCAACCTGTTCGGGTCTGTTGAACGCGTGGCCTGGGGCATGGATCGCACACCCGACCAGCTTCGCGAAGTGGGCGAAACGCTGGCGTTTCTGCGCCAGCCGGAGCCGCCCGGCGGTTTCCGCGAAGCGCTCGACATGCTGCCCTTGGTGAAAACCGTACTGTCCATGAAGCCGCGCACTGTCAGCCGCGCGCCGTGCCAGGAAGTGGTCCTCGAAGGCGACGATATCGACCTCAACCGGCTGCCGATCCAGACCTGCTGGCCGGGCGAACCCGCGCCGCTGATCACCTGGCCGCTTGTCGTCACCCAGGGGCCGAACCCAAAAGGCGATAAGACCGACGTTTTCAATCTGGGCATCTACCGGATGCAGGTCACCGGGCGTGACAGCACGCTGATGCGCTGGCTGAAGCATCGCGGCGGGGCCCAACATTACCGGAAATGGAAGAACGAGCGGCCCGACCCCCTGCCCGCGGCTGCGGTCTTGGGCGCCGATCCGGGAACCATCCTGGCCGCCGTCACGCCGGTTCCGGATACTTTGAGCGAATATCAATTCGCCGGCCTGCTGCGTGGAAAGAAGGTCGATCTCGTCGATTGCAAGACAATCCCGTTGAAGGTCCCCGCCAAAGCCGAGATCGTCCTGGAAGGGCATGTCATGCTGGACGAGTTCGGCGATGAGGGCCCGTACGGGGACCATACCGGCTACTATAACTCCGTCGAGCAATTCCCGGTCTTCAAGATTTCCGCGATCACCATGCGGAAGAAGCCGATTTACCTATCGACTTTTACCGGACGTCCGCCGGACGAACCGTCGATCCTGGGTGAAGGATTGAACGAGGTTTTTATCCCGTTGCTCCAGCAACAGTTTCCGGAGATCGTGGATTTCTGGCTGCCGCCGGAAGGGTGCAGCTATCGTATCGCGGTGATTTCCATGAAAAAGGCCTATCCGGGTCACGCCAAACGCGTGATGCTCGGCGCTTGGTCCTATCTGCGCCAGTTCATGTACACGAAATGGGTGATCGTGGTTGATGACGATATCGACGCCCGGGACTGGAAAGATGTGATGTGGGCGCTGTCGACCCGAATGGATCCCGCCCGCGACATAACGATGATCGAGAACACACCCATCGACTACCTGGATTTCGCGTCGCCCGTCAGTGGATTGGGATCCAAGGTCGGCCTGGACGCGACCAATAAATGGCCGCCGGAAACCAATCGCGAATGGGGTGAACAGATCCGCATGGATCGGGAGGTCGTCGACAAGATCGACCGGCTGTGGCCGGAGCTGGGCCTTCCCGGTACCGGCAAGAGCATTTGGCCGGATTAGCGCGACGGGCGCACAATTACGCATGGCCGCTTAAGAAACTGAAAGCCCCTTATACATTTTTGTCGATACAATTGCGAACTCTTCGCATGTTAGGGTGAGACCATAATAAAAAACCCCTTAGACCCCTGTTCGACTGAAAACATGACCGCAATCACAACGGATACCGATGCCGGTTCGAACCGGCTGCCATACTGGTTCAGCGCCGGGCACCTTTGCATCGATTGGCCTTTCGGCGCGATGTATTTGCTGGTGCCTGCCGCTGGCGTTTATTTCGGTTGGTCGCCGGCCCAAGTCGGCCTGATCCTGACGTTGCAGAGTGTCGGTGCGGCTTTCGCCTACCTGCCGGCGGGATTGTTGATGGATCGGCTGTCGGAGCGCGGCCGATGGCTGGCGGCGACGTTCTTCTGGGTCGTGCTCGGCTATCTGCTGGCCAGTTATGCCGGTAGTTTTTGGCCGCTGGCCGTGCTGATGGCCTGCGCGTCGCTCGGCGACGCGGCCTGGCATCCGATGGCGACGGGCATCCTGGTCAAGATGCATCCGCAACAGCGTGGGCGTGTTCTTGGCATACACGCGATCGGCGGCACCCTGACCGGCGTCTTTTCCCCGTTGGCGGCGGGCGCGTTGCTGGAATTCATGGATTGGCGGGGCGCGATGCAATTCGTGGTCGTTCCAACCGCCATCATGGGTTTCGTCTTTCTGTTCCATGTCGCCAAACGTATTCCGCGTGTCGAAGTAGCCCACGCGGACAGACCCAACCTGAAACTGTTGCTTCGGCAATGGGGCACGCCCATCGGTGCGACCATCGCGATCACCATGATGCTCTATAATCTGGGCCTGATTGGCGCGACGGCGATGGCCCCCCTGTATCTGCGCGATGCTGTCGGATTGGACATATTCAATGTCGGACTGGCCTTTTCCGGGGCGGTTCTAGTCGGCGCCCTGATCCAGCCCTATGTCGGCCGTCTTTCCGACGATATCGGGCGCTGGCCGGTCATCGTCATGGGCGCCTTGCTGGGCGCGGGCGGCGCCTTGATACTGATTTTCACCAACGACCTGATCCTCGCCCTGATCGGCTTGGCCGGATGCATCGGCGCGCTGAATGCCGTCCGGTCCTGCGTGCTGGCTTGCGCGGTCGATATGTCGGGCAAAAGTGAGGCGACGACACTGGGGATCGCTTTCGCCGTCCTCGACGGTGTCGGCGCCTTCGGCGCCGTGATGGCCGGATGGCTCGGAACGGAAGACATCAGTCGCGCCTTCATCCTCACCCTTTGCTGCAGTTCCGCGGCGGCCGTGCTCTCGCTCATCCTGGTCAGGATATCTCACAAGGCCGCGATGGGCCGTTGATGCGGGGCGGTCCCGGACCTACCTTGTTGCCAGCAATCAACAGCCGGGAGCAGGTCCTGCCATGTTCTTCATGACGCCAAAACACAAGCTGGAGATGCCCAGCCCGCAAGACGCCTTGCCGGGACGGGACCAGCCCCTTCCGACATCAGAAACGCATTTCGTCTCCGGCGCGCGGATCAAGCCGCCTTTCCCCGACGGCATGCAGACCATTGTTTTCGGTCTGGGATGCTTTTGGGGCGCGGAGAGGATTTTCTGGCAAATCCCCGGCGTTTACGCGACCGCGGTCGGTTATGCGGCGGGCTACACGCCGAATCCGACTTATGAAGAAGTATGCAGCGGCCGGACCGGACATAACGAGGTCGTTCTAGTCGTCTATGATCCGGCCAAGGTCGATATTGCGGAAATCCTGAAGACGTTCTGGGAGGCGCACGACCCCACTCAAGGCATGCGCCAAGGGAACGACACCGGAACGCAATACCGGTCCGGAATCTATGTCTCCACGGAAGAGCAACGCCTGCTGGCCGAAGCGTCGAAACGTGAATACGAAGCCGCGTTGGGCAAACATCGCATGGGTGCGATCACCACCGAAATCCTCGATGCGCCGCCGTTCTATTATGCGGAGGAATATCACCAGCAATATCTGGCGAAGAACCCGAACGGGTATTGCGGATTGGGCGGCACGGGAATCAGTTGCCCGATGCCGAAAATCGTCAACACCGCGGCTGAGTAACCGATCGGCCGCCACTGAGGTATTTCCCAGAGGTATTTCGCTGAGTTATTTCCCTGGGATTGCTTCCGGCTTTCGCGCGGCGGTCAATTGACCTCGGCGACGTTGATCGCCATTTCCTTGGCCGCCGCTTTTTCCAGCGCTACGTTCTTTTTTGCGGTAACCCCGTCGAATTCTTCGACCCCCTGGCTCAACGCATAGCAGGCTAGGCTTATGGATCGGGGAATCTGAACCTTTTTCCCATCCCGCTCGCCTTTTTCGTAGTACTGCAGCACCCGGCGCTTCAAACCCAACGCATCCGCCGCATCTTTCTGCGACAGGCCCATTTGCTTGCGCCAACGCTTGAACTGCCCAGGTGACACGTTTTTTTCCTCGATTTTTCTAATATGCGGCAGCGCAACAAGTGGTTGAGTTGCCTCAAAAATAAGTCCGCGAACTGTACAAAGACCTGATTTGTGGATCAAGAAAAAGCGCACCCTGTGCACATTTTCCTCTTGCGAAGCGCACGGTGTGCGCATATGTATTATCCGAAAGCGCACGAGGTGCGCAAGACGGAACATGGAATGACCCGACCCGGGATACTCGTGACATCCGTCCGACCAATAGGAGTAAAGTAAAATGACACATACGCTCTATGTCTGGCACGAAAAAGCCTATGACGGCGAAATCGCCTTGGCGCGTAAGGGTCATCTGCTCAACTCCGCTGGGGCACGGAAGGCCAATACCTTGGAAATCAAGCCGAAGCTTGTCTACCGGGTACGCCATGACGACGCGGAAGAGCTGGTGACGGATCCGGTGGAAGTCTACCACCTGACCCATAGATACCCCCAAAGCACGGTTGATATCCTGCCGGTCATCGTCTGATTTAGCAGGCGCCGGACGCACCCGAAGGACAAGATGCGTAAGGCTTATAGGCAATAGTCGATGCGGAGCCTCCCCCAAACGCTCCGCCATTGAAGGGGCCGGCGTTCGTGTGGAGCGCCGGCCCACATTTTCAGAACACAATTTTCTGAAGCAATCTCCCGAAGCAATCTTCTGGGGCGCATTCCCCCTTGACCGGGTCATTCCGCGACAGTACCGTCGCCGCCATGAACCTGAAGGCCAATCATAGGCAAGTCCGGCTACTCCTAGCCCTACGACTTATCGGCCCGGCGTCCTAACGCCGGGGGCCGTAAGGCCGTGCTTTGCCACGCAAAGCCACTACCCGAAGGGTAACCCTTCCCTAAGACTCGATTAGCCAGGTTCCTACGATGATTTCGAACCGTCTTCATGATCCCCGCCGCAACGGGGCAAGCATCGACACCCGTTCCAACCTTTCCCGCCCCCTCATTCTTGGGGTGCTTCTATCGCGACTTACCGGCGGTCGCCGAATGACGACGGCCCGTCGGCGACCGTAGCGCGCGCCTCAACGCACGAGGAAAGGAAACAGAAGCCGGTGAGGAGTATCCCGGCGGATAAGGAGAGAAACCATGGCAACCACGATGCCATTCGAGAAGTACCGACCATTTCAGCCGATCGACCTGCCGGACAGGTCCTGGCCAGGCAAGACAATCACCAAGGCACCGACCTGGTGCAGCGTCGACCTGCGGGACGGCAACCAGGCCCTGATCGAGCCGATGGGGCCGGAGCGCAAGATGCGCATGTTCGAAACATTGGTGGAAATGGGTTTCAAGGAAATCGAAGTCGGCTTCCCAAGCGCGTCACAAACCGATTTCGACTTCGTTCGAAAACTGATCGACGAAAAGCGCATTCCCGACGATGTCACGATCCAGGTTCTGACCCAGGCCCGCGACCACCTGATCGCACGGACATTCGAATCCGTTCAGGGCGCCAAGCGGGTGATCCTGCATCTGTACAACTCCACCTCGACCCTGCAGCGCCGCGTCGTTTTCAAGGAAGACCGCGACGGCGTTCGTAAAATAGCGGAAGAAGGCGCCAAGCTGGTGATGCAGCATGCGCGGAACCAGACCGATACGGAATGGGTCTTCCAGTATTCGCCGGAAAGCTTCACGCAGACCGAGTTGGACTACGCCATGGAGGTCTGCGAGTCCGTCATGGACATCTTCGAGGCCAGCCCGGACAACAAGGTCATCATCAACCTGCCGGCCACGGTGGAAGTGGCCACCCCGAACATCTATGCCGATCAGATCGAATGGATGGCCAGAAACTTCAAGGATCGGGACCGCGTGATCCTGTCGCTGCATCCGCATAACGACCGGGGGACCGGCGTCGCCGCAGCTGAATTCGGCGTAATGGCCGGGGCGGACCGTATCGAAGGGACCCTGTTCGGAAACGGCGAGCGGACCGGAAATGTCGACATCGTCACGCTGGGCATGAACATGTTCAGCCAAGGCGTGGACCCGACACTGAACTTCTCCAACATGCGGGACCTGGTCGGTATCGCCGAATACTGCAACCAATTGCCTGTCCACCCGCGGCACCCTTATGCGGGGGATTTGGTCTTCACCGCCTTTTCCGGCAGCCATCAGGATGCCATCAACAAGGGCCTGAAGGCGATGGAACAGTCGAATAGCGGTTTGTGGGAGGTTCCCTATCTGCCGATCGATCCGGGCGATGTCGGCGCAACCTACGAAGCGGTCATCCGGATCAACAGCCAATCCGGCAAGGGCGGCGTATCCTATGTCATGGAAGCGGACCACGGATTCAAGTTGCCGCGCCGGCTACAGATGGAATTCTCCAAATCCGTCCAGATGAAGGCGGACGAAACCGGGCAGGAATTGTCGTCGCAAATGATTTTCGACACATTCGACCAAGAATATCTGTCGAACCTGACACCATACGCCTTCGTGACCCATACCACCGTGCCGGACACACACGCGTCCGAGATGCGCCGCATCGAAGCGACGGTGAAACGCAATGGGGAGGAGATCATCGTCCATGGCAAGGGCAACGGGCCGATCGACGCCTTCGTCAATGCCTTGAAACAGGAGGCCGGTGTCGACATCAAGGTCATCGACTATTCCGAACATGCGATCGGCGAAGGATCCGATGCCCAGGCCGTCGCTTATTTGGAAGCGGAAACCGGTGACGGAAAGCGCCTGTTCGGCGTCGGCCGGGACCCGAACATCGTCCGGGCATCCCTGAAAGCGATCTGCAGCGCGGTAAACCGGGCCGTGGACATGGTCCAGGGTTAGACTCGCCGAATTCAGACAAAGAAGAACCGCAAAAAAGGGGGAGGCCGAATGCCTCCCCCTTTTTGTCTCGGGCTGTCCGAAATTGCTATTGGGACATCCGTTTCAAATAGGCCAGAAGATCCGCGCGTTCCGCATCGTCGCGAAGGCCCAGATAGGCCATCTTGTTGCCCCTGACGACAGAACGGGGCCGCCGAACGAACTTATCAAGATTTTCTTCCGTCCAAACCAACCCGTCCGCCGCGGCGCCTTCGAACGCATCCGAATAGGCGAACCCCTCCGCCTTTCCGGCCGGCCGGCCCCAGATTTTATGGAGAGAGGGGCCTGTCCGATGGCTGCCCGGTTCTATGGAATGACATGTTGCGCAGATGGTCTTGAAAAGGTACTCGCCGTTTTCCGCATCGGCGGCACGGGCCTGTCCGGTCCCGAACATGGCCGCGAGTACCGTTGCGAAAGCGAAAACCTTCAAATTCGCCGTAGAAACACGCTTCATTCATCCGCTCCTTTGACCCTAGCCTTCCCGATACGTCACGAACGGCAAATCCGATCATCTGCCAAATTGTACGAGGGCGATGAGCTTGCGGCGAGGGCGACCTCTATTTTTTGTCGATGCCGTTCAAACTGGACATCGCATCCAATAGATGGGGGACATAAGAGTCGCCATAGCCAAGAGCGACCGCCTGGGCAAAAGCTTGGTTAACGCCGCTTCCGACCGGCGAGGTGACACCAAGGCTCTGGGTCAGATTCTGATAATAGCCCACATCCTTTCGCGCGTTCGCCAAGGCGAATTTCAGGCCGGAGCCATCCCCTTCCAACGGATACCGCATGACCGCCTGGAACATACCGCTGTTCAGAATACCTGCGGACACCAGTTCATGGAGTTTCGCAACATCGACACCAGCTTTCCGGGCTGTCGTCACCGCTTCACATGTCGCGGACGCAATGGTCATGCCCAGGAAATTGTTCAGCAGTTTGATCGTATGCCCTGCCCCAAGGGCGCCGACATGGAAAATATTCTCGCAATAGGTTTCCAGCACCGGTTTAACATCGTCGAACAAATCGGCATCGCCGCCAACCATGGTGTTAAGCCGGCCTTCTTCGGCCTCCACCGGTGTGCGCGCCAAGGGCGCATCCAACACCCGGACGCCTTTGGCAGCCAGCGCCTCGGCAATTTTCAAGGTCGACGACGGATCGGCGGTACTGGTATCCACCAAAACCATTCCGTCCCGCGCGCCTTCGGCAATCCCGTCGGCGCCCAGAACGATTTTCTCAATCGTCGGGGAGTTAGGAAGGCACAGGAAAACGATATCGGAGGCAGCCGCGACTTCCTTCGGGGTCTTCACCTCGGTCGCGCCCTTCGATACCAAATCGTCCACCGGTTCCCGGTTTCTGTTGCCGAGGATCGTCAGCGGGTGGCCTTTCAACATCAGGTTCTTGGCCATGCCATGGCCCATCAGGCCCACCCCGATAAAACCCACCTTCCGTTTGTCGGACATCTGCGTTCTCCCTATTCCGGTTGTTTTCGGCCGAATGGCCTAGTTCCGATTGGTTTCCGGCCTAACCTAACGTGCGGGACGGCCGGTATCCAGATAGGGATGGCGTCTGCGATACTAAAATTTCAGCAGGAACCGAACTATTTTCCGGGTTCGTTCGGAGAACAGGGTCGGGGTGAAGTAACTGCCCGCCGCGCGTTTGGAAACTTCGCTCAATGTCGGATAGGGAAATGTCAGTCCCGCGACGGCGCCGATCTTTTGCTTGCCTGCGATGGCCTGGACCCAGGGCATGATCAACTCGCCGGCATGCGGACCGGCGATCGTGGCTCCCCTGATCAGGCCTTTTTTATCCGTGACCACCTTGATCAAGCCATGCGTGGCGCGTTCGGCCTGGGCACGATCGTTTTCCGCAAAGCTCCAGCGCAACAGTCGGAAACCGCCCTCACCCAATGTTTCCACCGCCTGCGCCTCCGTCATTCCGACATGCGCCAATTCGGGATCGGTGTAGGTAACCCAGGGAAAGGCGGACTGATCCGCCTTGGCCCAGAACATTTTGAACAATGTCTGCCGGATGATCAGGCCGGCATGATAGTTCGCCATATGGGTGAACTGCAGTCCGCCGGCCACGTCGCCGATGGCAAAGACATGCTTGTTCGTGGTGCGCATGCCGCCATCCACGGAAATGCCCTTCGGCGTGTATTCGATACCCGCTGCTGAAAGGTCCAAATCTTCCACATTCGGACGGCGACCCGCGGCGATGAGGATATGCGTGCCCGTCAGTTCCGATTGCACGCCATCGCGCTCTATCGCGACCGTCACGCCTGAAGGCCCCCTCGCCACGGAAAGAACCTTGGTGCCTTCCATCAATGTCAGGCCTTCCTCCCGCAGCCGCTGCTTGACGATGCCCGCACATTCGGGGTCGTCCCGGCCGAGAACGTCGAACATTTCGACAACGGTAACCGCCGCCCCCAAGCGCCGATGCGCCTGGGCCAGCTCCACACCAATGGGGCCGCCACCGACAACAATGAGATGCTCGATGGGGTCCGCGTTGTCGAAGACGGTTTCGTTGGTGAAGTAAGGCGTCTCGGAAAGGCCGGGGACCGGCGGCACCAAGGCGCGCGATCCCGTGGCAATGACGAAATACTTGGCGCGAACGACCTGGCCCTGGTCGGTCGTCACTTCACGCGGGCCGGTAAACCGCGCGGAAGCCTGCAGCACCGTGACGCCCATTCCTTCAAACCGTTCGACCGAATCCATCGGTGCGATGGCGGCGATGACGCCTTTCACGTGGTCTCGCACCCGCGCCATGTCGATATCCGGCGCCGAAGCCTCAATCCCGAATTGACCCGCCGTGCGGATCGCATGGGCCGCATGGCCGGCGGCGATCAGGGCCTTGGAGGGGACACAGCCCGTGTTCAGGCAATCGCCGCCCATTTCCGCGCGCTCGATCAAGACGACCCGCGCGCCCATTTGCGACGCCCCGGCGGCGACAGACAATCCGCCCGACCCGCCGCCGATGACACAAATATCCGCTTGAATGTTTTCCGACACGCTTTGCTCTTCGTATGACCGGGTCATTCCGTCGTGTTCACCTAAGTCGGATGAAAGCGTGCCTCCACGCACATCGCCTCACAAAATCGTCAGCCGGCAACCGATTACAGGGATTTTGAAGCGATCTCATAGCTGTCCTTGCTGAGGACCGGGACCGCCACGATACGCTCAAGTGCCGCCCGCATGAGAGCCTGACGGTCCGCATCGTATCGCCGCCAACTGCCCAACGCCCCGAGCAGACGGGCCGCGACTTGCGGGTTGAGCGAATCCAGTTCGATGACGCTATCGGCCAGGAAGGTATAGCCGCTGCCGTCCTTTGCATGAAATCCAACCGGGTTCGCCATGGCGAAGGCGCCGACAAGCGAGCGCACCTTGTTCGGGTTGCGAATATCGAAACAGGGATGCTTGGTCAGTGCCTTCACGTGGGAAAGCGTGTCGGGACGGGACGCCATCGCTTGCAGGGCGAACCATTTGTCCATCACCTGCGCATTGTCCTTCCACCGGGTTTCGAAAGCCTCCAGTGCCGCGCTACGTTCCGGACCGTCGACTTCGGTCAATATCGACAGGGCGGCGATCGTATCGGTCATGTTGTCCGCCCGGTCGAAGGACTCTTTCGCAAGCTTGGCCGCCGCCGGTCCGTAATCCGCCGTCAAATAGGCCAGCGCCGCGTTCCGCAATGCCCGGCGACCCGCCTGTTCGGCCGTCGGCGCAAAGGGCTCCCGAACCTCGTTCGCGGCCATGACGGTCTGAAACTCGGCCTTCAAGTCCGCGCCGATTTTCCGCCACAAAGCGGCTCGGACGGCGTGAATCTCGTCCACATGCACGACGGGGAGCTGCTCACCGACGAATTCCTCGGTCGGTAGAGTGATCGCCAAGGCCTTGAAGGCGGGATCGAGGCTGTTGTCTTCCAGAATATTCCTGACCGCGTCGACGAAGGCGTCCTGCCCCGAAGGATCGGAAGAACCACCGGACGCCATCGCGGAAACAGCCGATTTCATAAGCCGCGTTGCGTATTGCTGCCCCGCTTCCCAACGTGCGAAGGGGTCACAGTCATGCGCCATCAGGAAGGCAAGATCCGCGTCGGTCTGATCGGTGTTCAAGGCAATCGGCGCCCCGAAACCACGGTTGATCGAAAGAACAGGCCGGTCGGGAATATTCGTGAAGGTAACGGTTTGCCGCTCTTCCGTCAGATGGACCAAGCCACCGTCCAGCGCGCCTGAATCGCTGACCAGGTCCAGATCGCCGCCATTCGCCCCCAATAGGCCGATCCGCAGGGGGATATGGAGGGGGTGTTTCTCTGTCTGCCCCGGCGTCGGCCGGGTCATTTGTTCCAGCACCAGCGTATAGGTTCTGGTTTCCGCATCATATGCCGACGTGACGGTAACCTCAGGCGTGCCGGATTGTGAGTACCAACGCTTGAACAAGGACAAATCCTTGCCGTTCGCATCGGCCATCGCAGCGACGAAATCGTCGCATGTCACGGCCTGTCCGTCATGGCGTTCGAAATACAGGCGCAGCCCCTTATTGAATCCGTCTTGGCCGAGCAGGGTCTGCATCATGCCGATGACCTCAGCACCCTTTTCATAGACGGTCGCGGTGTAAAAATTGTTGATCTCGATATAGGCATCAGGCCTGACCGGATGGGACAGTGGCCCGGAATCCTCGGGGAATTGGCGGGCCCGCAATGCGCGGACGTCCTGAATGCGCTTTACCGGCCGGGAACGCTGGTCGGACGAAAATTCCTGATCCCTGAAGACGGTCAGGCCTTCCTTCAAACTCAATTGAAACCAGTCCCGGCAGGTGACCCGGTTGCCTGTCCAGTTGTGGAAATATTCATGCGCAACGATGGATTCGATATTCGCAAAATCGGCATCCGTCGCGGTACTGGCATCGGCCAGGATATATTTCGCGTTGAAGACATTGAGGCTCTTATTCTCCATCGCGCCCATGTTGAAATCGCTGACGGCGACGATGTTGAAAATATCCAGGTCATATTCCAGGCCGAAACGCTCTTCGTCCCACCGCATGGACCGTATCAGCGAGTCCATCGCATAGTCGCACCGGTCCTCGTTTCCATGTTCCACGAAAATCCGCAGGGTAACGTCGCGACCGGACTGCGTCTTGAAATGGTCCTCGACCATGGCGAGGTCGCCGGCCACCAGCGCGAAAAGATAGGAGGGTTTCGGAAACGGATCTTCCCATACTGCTTCATGCCGTCCGTCACCGAGGTCCCGATTGGAAACATTGTTCCCATTCGACAGCATTACGGGATAGGCGGCCTTATCCCCACGCACCGTCACCCGGTACGTGGCCATGACATCGGGACGGTCCGGAAAATAGGTGATCCGCCGGAAGCCTTCCGCTTCGCATTGGGTGCAGAACATGGTGTTGGAAACGTAGAGCCCTTCCAGCCGTGTATTGGCTTTGGGATTGATCGCGACGCGGGTTTCCAGCGTCAGCGTTTCCGGCGGGTCGAAAACGGTCAGCGACTCTTCCGATGTCTCATAGGCCGGCGGAGTTAGCTTGTTCCCGTTTACGGAAACCTCAAGCAGGTCGAGATCTTCGCCGTCCAGCACCAAGGGCCCGCCTGACGCCGCGCCGGTCCGCCGCAGTTTCAGCACGGCGGCAACCACAGTTCTATGCGGTTCCAAGTCGAATGTCAGATCGACGGATTCGACGGAAAATGCGGGCGGCTCGTAGTCGGCCAGGCGAATGGTCTGCGGAAGATCGGTCTTCATGGGGGTGCGTTGCTCCTGGGATAGAGAACCAGGAAACTAGCGCATTTTCCCGCCTTCGACACCCGCACAATCGGCATTACCGTAGAAACTGCGGAACAGGTGCAAAAGGCACCGAGGTCGTTCTCGACAGTCCGGCAGGGGTCTTGGCCGGATCAGTCCGCTGCCTGTTTGTTCGGCGGCCGGGCTTCCACGGCACCTGGACCATTCTTCCGGGCGATTTCCAGATACCATTCCGCATCGGCCACGAGGGCCGCGAAGTCCTGTTTCTGATCGTCGTATTCGACCGCGCTGACGCAGATATTCACGTCGATCATCTGCCCGGCATGCTGCAATCCGCTGTTGTTGAGACGATCGCAGATCCGGCGCGCCGCCGGCAGGGCTTGGTCCAGATTGGTTTCCGGCAGGACCGCGATGAAACGGCCATCCTGTATCCGGGCCAGGGTATCGACCACGCGAAGGGAGTGGCGGGCAATTTCGCTGACGAACTTGATCACCGCATCCCGATTCTCGCGGCGTTCCTGGGCCAACAAGTCCAGAATATCGAAACGCAGGATGGAAAAGGGCCGTTTGTACCGGCGCGCCATCTCAACCGCTTCGGTGCCGCGAAGCTCCGCATGCGACCAATTGCTGCTGCTCGTCAACGGGTCCATGTGGCTTAGCCGTGTCAGGTCGTCTTCGACCTTCCGCGTTTCCGTCACATCGCGCACGACGGTCAACCTTCCGCCGCCTTCCATTTCATATTGGGCGACGATGATGACCTGCCCGCTGGGCAAGGCTTTTTCCAACCCGTTGCTGGTTACATGCTCGTGCGAGAGGATGTTCCGGGCCTCGAAACGCAACGAGTCGAAAACGATCGTTCCGTCCGCCGATTCGATCCGCACACCGTCGGATGCAATCTGCAGGGCACGTTCCAGCGCCTGGACGCGCGTCGTCAAATTTTCCTGTTCACGGTCAGTCACTGGGGTAGTTCCACTTTCCGCTTTCTGGAGTCTTTGTGCAGAAACTAACATTTTGGTCACGATTCATCATATCCGAAAAGCTGCTATTCCAAATGCTCATGACAGCGATTTCTATTGAAGTTTGCCCGTATTCGCTGTGATCAACGGCACGATTCACTAGAATTTGGATAAAATGCCAGACGATAAATTGCGCTTAGAACAGGGTGTGCGGGGGGAGGTTCGATATGAATTCCGCCGGATCGGTATCCTTGACCGAGGATCTTTCGCGCAGGCGATTCCACAGCGCGCGCAGACGGGGATAGGTCACGACCAACGCGGCAGCCGCTTCGACGCGCAAGCCGTAATCCAATATCGGGACGAGGTAGAGTTCCGCCAGGGCGACACCATCCGGCCCGTCCCCGGCCAGCAAAGACTCGATGACCGAAAATGCCGTATCTGTCGTCTGTAGAGACGCCTCGACCACGGCCGGGTCGGTTTCACCGCCCTCGACAGGTTTGCGGAGCACTTCCACGAACAGTCCCCAGACCAACGCCTTGTAGAGGTAACTGTCGCAGATACCGATGATCTGGTTCTGACGCGCCCGCTCCAGGGCGGCCGACGGCTGCAGCGGCGGGCCGTCGAAAGCTTCGTCCACATAACGGATGATGGCCTGGGTTTCGATAATCCTGGTCTTGCCATGCATGAAGACCGGCATCTTGCCGAAGGGATGAAGAGAACGATTCGGATCGGGCGGATCCTCGGCGAAGGGGTTCAGCGCGGCAAGACGGTAACCCACCCCCTTTTCCGACAGGGCGAGACGCGCGATCCGCACATAAACACTGAAATCCATGCCGTGCAGTTCAACCGGTTCAACCAACGACTTCTCCCCGCGGATTGAGGTCCGCGATTCCTGTCAGGCCTTTCCCAGCTCGTCCCAAATACCTTCGACCCGCTCCTTGATTATCAACGCTTCTTCCCATCGGTCGGAAAGTTCGTATCCATCCGCGCCGGTGATCGCGTATTCAGGCGGCCCCAGTTCGCAAAGGAAGTTCGCGACCGCATCGTCGCCCGCCCTTTCCCGCCAGGAACGCAACCCGTCGGTCCACCATGCGGCGAACTGATCGAACCATTTCTGGTGTTGGGGGAAGGAGATTTGCACCTGGACCTGCTCCCGATTGGCGACGCGGCCCTGAAACGCTTCCGACCGCTGAAGGATCCGTTGTACCAGGGCATCGTCTTCTTCGGAGATCGGGTACCAGAACTCCCTATCCACCAGATAGTGGGAGAGGTCGGCGCAGAGCTCCATCTCGGGAATCGCATCGATCAGCTGCAGCGTCGCGAACAAGTCGTTTGTGATGCAGTTGCGATGGGTTTCGAACAGGATCGGAACCTCTTCCTCACCGGCCATGTCAATCCAGGCCCGAATAACCGGGATCATGTCCTCGACCTTGATCGGCATAACCTGGCCGATGATATTCACATAGCGGGTGTCGAACTGTTTCGACATTTGCAGCACGGGCCGCAGGTCTTCGATCGTTTTCGGAAATGCATTGATCAGACAGCCCAGCCCGTGGCGTTCGAAATAGGGCCGCGTCGCCAGCGCCTCGTCATTGTTCATGACACCCAAATCGATCGCCATGCCGGCATAGCCGGCATCGGCCACCATTTGAAAATTCTCCGCGACCGGCCGTTCAAATCCGTCGGGCCGGCGCAGTTCCATCGCCCATAGCGACTGGAAAACCTCCAAGCGCTGCATCAGGCGTGCTGCGTATCGGCTGGGAGTTCATCGGGCAAACCGTCGGCGATCCATACCTGGTCCATCGGATAATCCGCTTCCGTCCGGCCGTTCATGAGCCGGCGGATCGCTTGCGCCTGAAATCCGAAATAGGTCATCGAATAGGGTTCGCGCCCCCATTTCTCGACGATGTCCTGGTGCAAATCGGGCAATAGATGGAATGGCACGGACGGGAAGGTGTGATGCGCGGTGTGATACTGCATGTTCCAAGCCATCCAGCGCATGAAGGCGTTCGTGCGCAAGGTGCGGGTGTTTTCCAGCGTATTCGGGTTATGGCTGAGGCCGAGATGCTCGCTGGAATTTTGCAGTTGATGGACGCATTTCGTCAGCATCATCGGGGCCAGCCAGAAAATGACCGCCGCCCAGCTTTCGAATACCAATGAGGCTACCGCGATCGCGCAATAGAGCAGGAAGTGAATACGGCCTTCGAAGATGACCGTCGCGTGTTCCTTTTCCCGAATATACGATTCCACGACGACACCCCGCGTGAACCGCAGTATCCGCGCAATCCGCGTCTGCCAATAAACGATGCCCGACATCCAAAGAAGATAGCTGCTCAACGTGAAGGGACCGCGCGCCAATTCCCCATCCTTCTCCCAATCCTGGGTATGACGGTGATGGGCGAAGTGCTGAATTTGGTCGAAGTCCCGCGGATAGAGTTCGATGAAACCGACGAGGCGTCCGAACCACTCGTTCAGCCATTTGGTCTGGAAAACGGTGTTGTGGCTTAACTCATGCTGCGCGGCATAGAGGAAGTTCAGCAGAACACCATGCAGAATGAAGACCGGGATCGCCCAATAGCTGCCCCACGTTTGCCACAGCAAAACGCCGGTTGCGCAAATGGCGCCCAGATGGGTCGCCATCTGTATCCCGCCTTTGACATCCGACTTGGCGCTGAGCGCCTTCAAACGTTGCGGATCGATCAGCCCGCGCTTCCCGACGAAATCGTCGACGGTCCGTTGCACCATGTATCAGCCTCCTAATTCAGTGTGCCTTTACGACAACTCCCCCCTGAGGCGGTTCTTCTTGGCCTTTGGCATCAGATACTGCTTATCACGCGTCATTCGTTCAGCGCGGTCAGATTTTCTCGTGCTTTCGTAACCATGGCCACGAAATCGGTATAAACGGTCACGAACTGGAATCCCTTGGCAATCCAATCCTTCGCCATTTCGACCGAGCCGCAATGGATCCCGGCCACGACTCCGCAATCGCGGGCGCGCCGCACGATTTCCTCGATCGCGCCGACCACTTCCGCGTTCGTCGGCACGCCGGCCGGAAGATGCCCCAGGCTCAGTGCCAAGTCGCTCGGACCGACATAGATACCGTCTATGCCGTCGGTCTTGCAGATTGTTTCCAGGTTGCTCATCGCTTCACGGGTTTCGATCATCGCCATGTTGATGATGGTTTCGTTGGCTTTCGCCGCGTAATCCGCACCGCCATAGAGCAGACCGCGCTGTGGGCCGTAGCTGCGCTCGCCCTGCGGCGGAAACTTGCTGTTCTTCACCAGCATGGCGGCATCGTCGGGCGTGTTCACCATCGGGCAGATGATGCCGTAACAGCCATCATCCAGAACGCGCATGATCTTGGCCGGGTCGTTCCAAGCGACGCGAGCCATCGGGGTGCAATCGAACCGGCCGATCACCTGAAACAGCTGCCGCGCCGTCAGTTCATCGGCAAATCCGTGCTGCAGGTCGACCGTGCAGGAATCCCAACCGACACTCGCCATGCCTTCGGCCGCCATTGTCGATTCCAAGGCCAGCCAACCATTCTTGACGACACCCCCGGAAGCCCAAATTTCCCTTACCTTGTTCGGCCGCACAGCCCATCCCCTTAAAACGAATGATTGTTCTTGATCGGGGTCAGCGCCCCGCGGCGGCAGCATCGCCCGGAAGGGACCCCGCTTCAAGGATTATGCGTGGCGGATAGGGCCGGAATAAGCGGGTCAACGGTGCTGTTCCATAATACCCATGATCGCGGGCCTGAATACGGTGGCCGGGGCACATCAACTGTTGCCGCGCCGTCCCATGCTCATGGCCCAATAATGGGTGTAGACCGCCTTGCCCCGGTCCAGCGACAGAAACCGGTAGCCGATACCGACATCGCGGATATCGCGGTTCAGCATCGCTTCGCGGTGGCCGGTCTTGGAGTCGATCCATCCCTTTACCGCCGCGGCCGGACTGCCCATGCCGGCCGCCAAATTCTCCAGGACCAGCCCGCGATAGCCGACGGCGGCGGCCCGGTCGCCCGGCCCCGTACCGTTCGGTGTCTGATGGGCGAAATAGTCCCGATAGGCCATATCGTCGGCATGGCGCTGCGCCGCTTCGTTGAGTACAGGCACGAGGCGGAGCGGCAGCAAACCATGCCGGGCGCGAAAGGCGTTCACCTCCCGCAACACGTCATGGCGCCAGTTCCTGGCGGCGGGTTTGGGCGGATTGCCGAGGACCAGAACCCAGTATTCAAGCGGCCCGAAACGCGGATCATCGACCTTCTCGACACCGACCCCGGCATTCCCAAACCGGTTGGTCGCGATGGTTCGCTGCGTTCGCCCGTCACTGAACCAACCCGCCGCGACATCGACGATGGGTGCTTTGGTTCCGGCCGAAGAAACCACGCCGATATCCGTGCACGGAATTCCGGCATCCTCTATCAGGCGGCAGTAATCGACCCCCCGTCCAGGCTTCGCGGCATAGCGCGCGATTAGCTCCGCAGCCTTGGCCAGCCGCTTGTCGAAGAGCAACGGCGACAGAACGCGTCTCTCACGCGCCTCGTTGACCGCCTTCAACAATTCCCCTTCCCGGTCCTCCGCCGCGAAAGACGGCGCGGAAAGAACCGTGAAGAGAATATAGAAAAGGGCCAGAATTCTAACCATGGACCCATTCTAGGCGAAAACATTCGCGAAACGAATAGTTTAACGGCCGGTTCAGGACCTGCTTCCTCTTAGTAGCTAATACCCGGTTGCTATTGGTTGCTATTGAATGACGATCTTCGGGGCGGCCCGGGGGGCGTCCAGTGTTTGACCGGAGAGCTTTTCCCAGACGGCCGTCGCGATTTTCTTGTAAACCAAGGCGTGGGGCCCGTCGGGTTCCGCTTCGACAATCGGATTTCCGCCATCCGCATGGGTCCGGATTTCGATGTCCAAGGGAATCTCGCCCAGGAAATCGACGCCCAGCTTGTCCGCTTCCGTCCGTGCGCCGCCATGGCCGAAGATATGCGCCTCGTGACCGCAATTCGGGCAGATATAGAGGCTCATATTCTCGATAATGCCGAGCACCGGCACATCGACCTTGCGGAACATGTTCAGGCCCTTGCGCGCATCAATCAACGCGATGTCCTGCGGCGTGGAAACGATAACGGCGCCGGCCAGCGGCACGTTTTGCGCCATGGTCAATTGCGCATCGCCCGTGCCCGGCGGCATGTCGACCACCAGCACGTCCAACTCGCCCCAGTTCACATCGGAGAGCATCTGCTGCAGCGCGCCCATCACCATCGGCCCGCGCCATACGACCGGTTGGTCTTCGGCCACCAGGAAGCCGATCGACATCGCTTTGATGCCGAAATTCTCCATCGGTTCCAGAATTTTGCCATCCGCGCTTTCCGGACGACCGGAAATACCGAGCATGCGCGGCTGGCTGGGACCGAAGACGTCGGCGTCCAGCATCCCGATTTTCAGACCCAGTTGTTTGAGGGCCAGGGCCAGATTGACCGCGGTCGTAGATTTCCCGACGCCACCCTTGCCACTGGCCACGGCGATGATATGAGCGATCCCCGACGGGCCTGACTTGCGGCCCGGCCGTGGCGGCGCCTCGGCACCCGGCTGATTGCCCGGCGCGGCGCCCGATTGGCCCGACTTGCTTTCCGCCGTCAAAATCGCCGTCACCGACAGGACCTCCGGTACTGCATTCACCGCGGTTTCGGCGGCGATGCGCACCTTTTCCATTTCTTCGGCACGAGCCGGGTCGATTTCAATCGAGAACTGAACGTTCCGGTCCTTGACGGCGATGCCGGATATCATTCCGAGCGCTATCAAGCTTTCTCCGTCACCCGGAACAATCACCGTCGCCAGTGCTTCCCGTACCTGCTGTTCCGTCACATCCGCCATGCTTTCGTCCTCCCACGCGTGCTCAACGCTACTCAACTTGGTCCCAATCCGGTCGAAAGCCAGCATAAACCATGATTTTTGCCGACTTTCCCGGTGCGCGCCCTTTGCTATTCGGGATGACTGCACATATATGTTGCCCGCACAGCACGCAAAGAATTTGCGGGCCGTCACGACGCTTTTGCCTGAATGCAGAGTTAATCTGCACCGTGGCGATCGGGTCTGCCGGCTTAGACAATCGAAAAGAACGACAAGGGAAGCAAGACGGTATGCCTTGGCAGAACAATTCCGGTGGTGGTGGACCTTGGGGCGGCGGTGGTGGCCGCGGTTCCGGCGGTGGTGGCGGACAAAGCCCTTGGGGACGGCCATCCGGCGGCGGCGGCGGCGGCGGCGGTGGCGGCAATCGGCCCCCGCCCGATGTCGAGGAAATGGTCCGTAAAGGCCAGGAGCGGCTGAAAAGCATGCTTCCCGGCGGCATGGGCACAAAAGGCATCTTCCTTCTCGGCGCCGTTGTGGTTGCCGGGTGGCTGTTGACCGGTTTCTACCAGGTGGAACCCAACGAACAGGGCGTCGAGCTTGTTTTCGGAAAGCTTTCCGAAACGACCGGCCCTGGCCTTAACTACAATTACCCCGCCCCGATCGGCACGGTGCTGAAACCGCGCGTGACCGACGTCAATCAGGAACAGATCGGCTTCCGCGCAAGCGGTTCCGGGACCCGGGCGAGCAGCGTCCGTGACGTCCCCGCCGAAAGCCTGATGCTGACGGGCGATGAAAACATCATCGACATCCAGGCAGTCGTCTTCTGGCAGATCGGCGATGCCGGTTCTTTCCTGTTCAATATCGACAGCCCGCAGGAAACCGTCCGCAACGCGGCCGAGGCGGCGATCCGGGAAGTCATCGGCAAAACCGATTTTGAGTTCGCGCGGACATCCGGGCGCAGCAGAGTTGCCGCCCAGGTCCAGGAACTGATCCAATCGATCTTGGACGAATACAGTTCGGGTATCATTGTGTCGAACGTCCAGCTCCAGAAAGTCGACCCCCCGGGTTCGGTCATCAACGCGTTCCGTGACGTTCAAGCGGCGCGTGCCGATGCGGAAAAGGTGATCAACGAAGCGAATGCCTACAGCAAGGAAATAACCCAGCGGGCAGAGGGCCAGTCGCAACAGATCAAACAGGCCGCAGAAGCCTATAAGGAAGAGCGCACGGCGGCAGCGACCGGTGACGCGCAGCGCTTCCTGTCGATCTACAACGAATACGTCAACGCCAAGGATATCACCAAGCGGCGGATCTACTTGCAAACCATGGAGGAGATCCTGCGCAACATGGACAAGGTTCTGATAGAGAACGAGGAGGGCTCGAACGTCCTCCCCTATCTTCCCCTCGACAAGCTGACAGGCGATCGGGAACGGCGCGTGGTGCCGGCCAATCCGAACACCGCCGACGGCTTGGACACTCAATAGGGAGGATGAAACGATGAAGAATGTAGGACTGGTAATTATCCTCGTTGTTGTCGCGGCCGTCTTCCTGGTCGGCTCGGCGGCGTTTTTCACGGTCAGCGAGACCGAGCAGGTTCTGGTGCGGCGCTTCGGGGAACCGACCCGAGTGATCACGGAACCCGGCCTGAACGTCAAAATGCCTTTCGTGGAAACGGCAACGTATTTCGACAAACGGCTGTTGAATTTCGACGGCGATTCCCAGGAAATTCCGACGCAAGATCAAAAGCAGTTGATCGTGGACGCCTTTGCGCGCTACCGGATCACGAATCCGCTGCTGTTCTTCCAGACGGTGGGCACGGTTGCCGGCATGGAAGCGCGCCTTCCGAACATCATCAACTCCTCCCTTCGTGAAGTGTTGGGTGAGGTGCCGATGGCCCGAATTTTGACGGAAGAACGCGCCAATTTGATGCGGAGGAGCACAGAAGTCGCAACGGAGAACTCCAAGGAGTTCGGCATCGCGATCGTTGATGTCCGCATGAAACGTGTGGACCTGCCGGAAGAGAACAGCCAGGCCGTTTTCCGCCGCATGCAGACGAAGCGTGAAGAAGAAGCACGTGACATCCGAGCCGGTGGCGACAGGGAATCCCGCACCATTAGGGCGATCGCCGACCGCGATCAGCGCGTGATCCTCGCCGAAGCCCGCAAGACCGCGGAGATTCTACGCGGTGAAGGGGATGCTCAGGCCCAGGCCATCTACAACGACGCCTATTCCAAGGACCGCGAGTTCTTTGATTTCTGGCGTTCCATGCAGGCCATGGAGCGTGGTTTGGGATCGGAGTCGACAACCTATGTCGGTCCGCCGCGTGGTGATTTCTTCCGCTATTTCAGCAATGAAAGCGGCACAAACGAACTTAGCCAGGAGTAATCCTGGAACCGGGGCGGTATGGAGGACTTTTACACGGCATTGCTGACAGCCGTCGGCTTGGTCCTTGTCCTCGAAGGTCTGCTTTACGCTGCCGCCCCGGATTCCATGCGGCAAGCCATGCAAAAGCTTTTGGAGTCGGACCCGGCGTTACTGCGCCGGGCCGGCGCCATTGCGGTTGGGGTGGGCGTTTTCCTGGTCTGGTTGGCCCGTGGCTGACCCGTATCCCGGCCCAAATCCGCTTCACGCCGAAACCCCGCGGCGGCTTTCCTCGCCGGGAATCGAACCAATCATTTCTTTTGGGACATATTTTTGCCACAGTTTGGGCAACATTATGGAATCTCTCAATCCGGCATTGTGTTCCGCACGTAGAAACCCACATCGGATGTACAGCCTTTTTCTAAGGAGAATTTGATGGACCGGCGTGTCAGTTTCCCCTCTCGGGCAGGCCTATCCACCGGGTCGTGATTTCAACAGATCGCGGAAAACCGGTAGGTTGTCCGCTCGATCTCTCATAAGGAGGACAACCGTGTATACGGCCAAAGTGAAACATATTCTCGCTCCAACAAGGACAAAGGCCGTCTCTATGGCGGTAGGAATGTTCGCCGTCACCTTCGTGGCGGTGGGGTTGGCGTTGACCAGCGCCGGCACAGCCGTCGCGCGAGGCGCGCCCGATAGCTTTGCCGACCTTGCAGAGCAATTGCTGCCATCGGTCGTGAATATCCGCACGACCTCGACGGTACAGGCCGGTATCCATTCCGGTCCTGAATTCAATCTACCCCCAGGGCTTGAGGACTTCTTCGAGCGTTTCCGGGAAGGACAGCCCGAACAACGCCGGAAGGCGACGTCTCTCGGGTCCGGTTTCATCGTCGATGACACCGGCTACATCGTGACCAACAACCACGTGGTTAAGGACGCGGAGGAGATTTTCGTCGTTCTGCATGACGACTCGGAACTGGAAGCGGAAGTCGTCGGCATCGACGATAAAACCGATATCGCGGTTCTGAAGGTCAACCCCAAGACACCTCTGCCGGCCGTCTCCTTCGGCGACTCGGATGCCGAACGCGTCGGCGACTGGGTGATCGCCATCGGCAACCCGCTTGGGTTCGGCGGCACGGTGACCGCCGGGATCGTCTCGGCGCGCGGACGGGATATCAATTCCGGCCCCTATGACAACTACATCCAGACCGATGCGCCCATCAACAAAGGCAATTCCGGCGGACCGTTGTTCAACATGGAAGGCCAGGTAATCGGCATCAACACGGCCATTTTCTCCCCCAATGGCGGTTCCATCGGGATCGGCTTCGCCATTCCGTCCAACTTGGCCAGCAAAGTCGTCTCGCAGCTTCGCGAATACGGTACGACCCGCCGCGGTTGGCTGGGCGTCACGATTCAGCAGGTCACCGACGAAATCGCCGAAACCATGAGCCTGCCGGAAGCCTCAGGCGCCTTGGTCTCCACCGTGCATGACGACAGCCCGGCAGCGGCTGCCGGCATCCAGTCCGGCGATGTGATCGCCACCTTCAATGGCGAGAAAGTCCCGAATTCCCGCCGGTTGCCGCGGATGGTCGCCGACGCATCGGTTGGCGATACGGTCCCGGTCGAGGTTTGGCGCAACGGCAAGAAGGTCGCCCTGAACGTCAAACTGGGTCAGTTGGAGAAGGTCGATCTGGCATCGCTGCGCGGCGCGCCCCAACAGGACCAGGAAAGCCCGCGTGCCCTGGACTCCCTCGGTTTGGCCCTGGCGCCAATCGGCAATGCGGTTCGCCAGGAATTCGGCCTGACGGACGATATCGAAGGCGTTGTCATCACCAAGGTCGACCCGTCCAGCGACGCAGCTGAAAAACAGCTCCGCCCCGGAAACGTCATTGTCGAAGTGAACCAGGAGAAGGTCTCTTCCCCGGACGATGTCGCGAAACAGATCGAGGTTGCCAAGGCGTCAGGAAAGAAATCGGTTCTGATGCTGATCAACCAGGGTGGTTCGCTTCGCTTCGAGGCGGTCCGTTTCACTGACGGCTGATCCCTTTCACAATCAGCTCTAACGGCGAAACTGAAAAGCCCCGGCCTAGGCCGGGGCTTCAGACCGCTGACAAACCCCGTCGGATTTCCGGCGGGGTTTTCCTTTTGAGGGTTTCGGTGTGGAGTTTTCGGCGGTCCATGCCGGCTCCCTATGCGTGAGCCGGTTTGGAGTTTCTGTGG
>Ga0189275_100111_pt1 | contig 124697 bp, 100 predicted proteins | sample N19A6minimetaG_FD_130329 | JGI IMG/M metagenome (GOLD analysis project Ga0189275, IMG submission 130329) | Marine microbial communities from the Costa Rica Dome - N19 A6 mini metaG | ecosystem: Environmental > Aquatic > Marine > Oceanic > Photic zone | place: Costa Rica: the Eastern Pacific...
ACTTAATAGACTTTAGGATGAATGGGTGAATGTTGGAGCCAATAATCAAATCAGTTTTACCGGATTAAGATGGGGTGATTATGAATTATTGCTCAGAGCCAGTAGAAATAATCAGGACTGGAGTCCGGAAAGGAGTTTATTCATTCAAATCGACACTCCTCCCTGGCTGACTTGGTGGGCATTTCTAGGCTATTTTCTACTTACTGTCGGAATATTGTTTTTGATTCGTTATGTATCAGCAAGGCAGGCTAGATTGGAAGCTGAGCTTCGCATCATCCAAATTGAAAAAGAAAAGGAGCATGAATTAAGCGAAGCTAAGATTACCTTTTTCACCAATATTTCTCATGAATTCCGCACCCCCTTAACATTGATCCTGAGTCCGATTACAGAGCTTCTCAGCAATTTCGAATTGAAAGAAACGGTAAAAGAAAAACTGCTCTTGGTAGAGTCAAACGGAAAGCGAATGCTGGGTTTGATCAATCAATTACTGGACTTTAGAAAATCCGAACATGGTCTTTTAAAATTGAATCCAACCAGGTCAGATTTTGTAGATTTTGCAAAAGAGGTGTATCTCAGCTTTAAAAGCCTTGCCATCAAAAAGCAAATTAATTACCATTTTGAAAGCGATTTGGATCAGTTGAACTTGGATTTCGATAGATCTCAAATGGAAATTGTCCTTTGTAACCTCCTTTCGAATGCCTTTAAGTACACCAAAGATGGTGGAGAGATTAGTTTGGAGTTGACCAAAAATTCTGATTCAATCAAAGTAAGTGTCAGAGATAATGGAATCGGCATGAGTTATCAGGAGTCTAAACTGGTATTTGATAGATTCTATCAAGTTCAGAATGCAGAGACCTCTAATCTGGTCGGAAGTGGGATTGGATTGGCATTTTCCAAAAATATTGTGGATTTGCATCATGGAAAAATCGACTTGGATTCTGAGCCGGGAGTCGGAACTTGTATTTTCTTCTCCTTACCATTCAATGTCGATCTTTCTGAAGTTAAGGAAGAGGCTTCTGATTCTAAAATTTCTACAGAGAAGATCTTAGACTTGGACTTCGAGCATAAAGATGTTCTCAAGATTGATCATGAAGGGAAAGAAATCAGTATTCTCATTGCTGATGACAATGAAGATATTCGGGTCTATCTGCGATCCCTTCTGAGTGAGGAATACCATATTTGGGAAGCTGAAGATGGGGAGCAGGCTTTGGCCATGATTCAGAAGGAAATGCCAGACTTGGTGATTTCAGATGTGATGATGCCTAAAATGGACGGGATCAAACTCTGTCATGAAATCAAAAATCAAATCAATATATCCCATATTCCAGTAATCCTATTGACAGCCCGGACATCCATTGCTTACGAAATGGATGGCTTGCAGACAGGGGCCGAGGATTACATTACCAAGCCATTTAATCCCGGTATAGTTAAAACTCGGGTTAAGAATATTCTGGAAAACAGAAAAAAGCTTCGAGAATACTTTTTAAATAAAGTTCGCTTTGAACCAGATTCCAAAGAAGTAGTGGAGCATGATTTGGATGCGCAGTTTATTGAAAAAGCCATCTCCTTGGTCAACGCCAATTTACTCAATGAGGAATTTGGAATAGAAACCATGGTAGATGAACTCTGTATGAGTCAGTCTACCCTTTTTAGAAAAATAAAATCCCTCACAGGCCTATCTATTACTGCATTCATTCGCTCTGTCAAATTGAAAAAAGCGGCTCAATTGATTTTGCAAACAGACTACAAACTCAGTCAGGTTGCCTATGAAGTTGGCTTTAATGATTACAAACACTTCAAGAAATCCTTTCAGCAGCAGTTTGGTTGTCTCCCTTCGGATTATAAATCACTCATTCTCCAAAAAGCCGAATAAAACCCTTTCAAAAGCATCCAATAGGGTGCTTTTTTTAATGATTGAATGATTTGTCCACTGACTTGAATGATTCATACCCCTTATATATGGAGATGAAAATCAAAATTTGGATAAGTTTTAATTAGTAATAACCCAAAATTTTCCTTTCATGGATAGAAATTCTACAGATGATCTCTCAAAGAATAAGAGATCTGGAATGGGGCTTATTTTAAGGAATTGCCTGCTGGTGCTGGGGCTTTTTCTCATAAGCTTCTCAGCAACGATAGCCAGACAGAGTGCCAAATCAGTCTCTGGTACAGTGACCTCAGTTTCCGATAATTCTCCTATCCCAGGAGTTGTTGTCTTAGTTAAAGGAACTAATCAGGGAACTGTCACGGATTTGGATGGGAAGTTTTCCATCAATGTGCCTTCATCAGAATCAGTCTTGGTTTTTAGTCTGATAGGATTCAATACTCAAGAAATTCAAGTTGGAAACCAGTCAGTAATCAATTTAGCTTTGGCTGAATCAGAATCCCTCTTGGAAGAAGTGGTGGTTGTTGGCTATGGTGAACAGAAAAAACTAAACCTAACCGGCTCTGTAGAAACAGTGAGGTTTGATGAGGCAGTGAACCAGCCTGTAACCAACTCTGCACAGTTGATGTACGGTAAATTTGCAGGAGTTCAGTTAACTCAGTCCACAGGACTTCCTGGTGCAGATGGATCTGCGATTATCATTCGTGGAATTGGAACTTTTGGTGGAACCAATCCTTTGGTTGTGATTGACAACATCCAATACGAAGGGCTAGCGGAATTTAATAATCTAGCTCCATCTGATATTGAAAGTATTTCAGTGCTTAAGGATGCTTCCGCTTCCGCAATTTATGGTGCAAGAGGAGCTAATGGAGTACTAGTTGTGACCACCAAAAAAGGATCCAAGGGTAAATTCTCTGTGGATTACAATAATTACTTTGGAGTTCAGCAAGTTACAGTTGTCCCTGAATATTTGGATGCTGTAAACTATGCTTTATTAAAAAATGAGAGAGACCGAAATGTGAATGGTCAAAACTCTCCGATGAGATTTTCTGAAGCTGATATTCAAGCTATCAGAAATGGAACAAATCCTGATCAGTTTGCTAACACCAACTGGGCTGATGTGGCTCTTCGGGACGCACCAATTCAAAATCATTATCTCTCTTTTACAGGCGGAACTGACAGAACTTCATTCAGAGTCTCTCTAGGCTATTTGAACCAGGAAGCAGTAGTAAGAGGAAAGTTTAAATCAGATAGATACAATTTAGGAATTAACCTCTCTGTAAATGCCAATGACTGGTTAACCTTAACCAATGTAACCAATGCTTATTGGTCCAGATTTGTAGGACCAAGTGGCGGTGCAGGCGCGATTACTGGGGAAACAGGTATCATTAATCAGTTTCAGCGATCTTCTCCAACAGTGCCGGTAAGATATTCTAATGGAGAATTGGGTGTAGTTGATGGAGCATATCAAAATGTAAACTTTTCTTACCCAATTAATAACGTATTGTTAACCGGTAACTTTGGGGACTTTAGTAATGATAATATCAACATCAGTGAGCGAATTGGTTTAAAAGCAAAGATTAGTAAAAAGCTAACTTTTGAAACCAGTGGTAGCGCAATCATCAATTTTTCCAATATTTCGAATTTCCGCCCAACCAATATTCTAAGAGATTGGGAAGGAGAAGTAGTACTTCAAAATGATCTGAACGATCTGAATAATAATCTGAATTTTAATTACAGGTTATTGAATGAGAATATTTTCCGCTACTCAACCAGTCTGAATGAAGTCCATAATTTCGATTTTATGCTGGGGCATTCTGTGATCTATGATAAAGCGGATGGGTTTTCCGGTTCGCTACAGGGCTTTCCATCTGACGCAATTCAGGAATTCAATGGTGGAGGTGTAATCAACCCTTCAGTAAGTGGAGGAGCATCTGAAGAAGCTTGGCAGTCATTTTTTGGAAGAGTAAATTACAATTACAATGAAAAGTATCTTTTTGAAGCTAATGTGAGAAGAGATGGTTCTTCCAAATTTGGTCCAACGAATAGATATGGAACATTTCCTTCTGTATCTGCAGGATGGAATATTGGAAGAGAAGGTTTCTTGGCAGGATCTGAAGTTTTGGCTGATTTGAAATTGAGAGCCAGCTGGGGAATTAGTGGTAATGACCGAATTGGGAATTACATCTATGAACAAACCTACAACACTGGATTAGATTATCATTTGGGTGTGGATGGCATTGTGCCAGCGGTTGCTTTAACTTCATTGGCCAACCCATTTATTACCTGGGAGACCATCGAACAATTTGATATAGGTTTGGATGCAGCTCTTTTTGCCAATAAATTGAATGTGACAGCAGATTATTTTAAAAGAATAAGCTCTGATATTCTCTATACCAATTTTCCAATTCCAAATACGATTGGAGTAACCAATTTGGCTGCTCAAAATGCTGCAGGCATGGAAAACAGCGGAATTGAATTAGGTATAAATTATAGAGAGACAATTGGGAAATTGAAAATGAATATCTCTGCCAACGTTACGAAGATGGCAGATAATAAGGTGACTGATTTAGGTCCTGGAGGAGAGGAAACCATCAGTGGTAATACGATTATTCGAATCGGAGCTCCTTTCAATTCTTACTTTGGATATCAAGTGCTTGGAGTTTTCCAAACACAAGAGGAGGTTGATAATGCACCACAGCAATTTGGCAGTAATCTGACAAGACCGGGGGACTTGAAGTACGCTGATATTTCCGGACCTGATGGAGAGCCAGATGGCGTTGTCAATGCATTTGACAGGACTATCATTGGAAATCCATTCCCGAAATGGATCTACGGTTTCAATGCCGGATTTCAAATGTCTGGTTTTGACCTAAACTTAGTATTCCAAGGAGTAGGCAGAATCGATAGATATTTGGACGGCAATGGTCAAACCCCAATGGAGGGAGACAGAAACAATGCATTAGCCTATTGGATAGACAGATGGACTCCTGAAAATCCTTCCGAAACTCTTCCAAGATTAGGAGGGGTGAATAATGCCGTTACTTCCTCTTTCTACGTGCAGGATATGTCTTATTTGAGACTTCGAAATATAGAATTGGGATATACTTTACCTGCTGATTTTTCGAAAATTGCGCTTTTACAAAAAGCCAGAATCTTCGTGAGTGGTCAGAACTTGTTGACTTTCACCAAAGTCAAAAACTTTGACCCGGAAAGGCAAAGAGGTGGTAACACAGATCAAACCACCCCGCTTTACAAAGTCGTTTCCGCAGGTGTCAACTTTAAATTTTAATCGAGATGAAAAAACTCATATATCTAATCAGTATCCTTTTCTTGGCCTCTTGTTCTGAGGATTATCTCGAAAGAGGTTCCTTGACCCAGTTGGCAGAAGGTAATTTCTGGCAAAATGAAAAAGATGCCTTGTTAGGCATCAATGGAGTGTATGAAGTCCTCCAAGATAGAGTGATGTATAGTGGAAATTTAAATGGAGTGGCAGGAATTCCACAACATGACAGCTTCGCTGATAATACATTCAATAATTACAAGTTTGAAGGGCCCGGGAATTTCGTAGAAGGCAGAGCTGATCCCGCTTATGGATTCTTTCTTTCCTTTTGGACTTCTCTTTATAGAGGGATAGCCAGAGCAAATGTGGCTATTGAAAACATTGCCCGAATTCCGGATAGTAATATTAGTGCTTCTTCAAGAGATGCATTGGTAGCTCAGGCAAAATTCTTACGAGCGCTGTTCTATTTCAACTTAGCTGTTTATTTTGAAGATGCTCCTCTGATTACTTCGACTCAGACCTTGGAAGAAGCATATGTTCCTAAAAATAGTTATGAAGAACTGAGAGCATTTGTTATTTCAGAATTAAGAGCAGCAGCTGATGCATTGCCTGTGTCCTATCCTCCCTCTCAATTCGGCTATGCTACCAAAGGTGCAGCACTTTCTCTGTTAGCCCGTTTTGAATTGTATAATCAAAATTATGGGGAGGTAATCAGACTAACTTCTGAAATTATGTCCTTGGGATACCAATTGCATCCGAGCTATGAGCAATTGTTTACAGAGGCAGGCGAGCAGTCAAAGGAAATTATCTTCTCAGTGAGATTTATTCAGGATCAGTCGAATAATGGGGAAACTTTCTCCTCTACCTTCTTGGGTATTCCTAAGGTAAATGTGCAGCCAATGCCAAATTTGGTTAATTCCTATTTGTGTATAGATGGCTTACCTATTTCATCTTCTCCTCTTTATAACCCACAAAAACGTAAGGAAAATAGAGATCCTAGATTGGGTGCTTCCATCTATTTTGAGGGGGATATTTTCGTAAAATACTTGGATAGACCTTTTAGAGGGAATACAGCCACCAAGTTTGGATTAAAAAAGTATGTAAGAGATGATCAATCTGCAGATGGCATTGCACCATTCAGTCCGGGAGGTCAGGATTTTTATGTGATTCGCTATGCTGATGTACTCTTGATGCGTGCAGAAGCTTTGGCAGAATCAGGTCAGTTGAGTGAAGTATATCCTCTACTGGATCAAATCAGAACCCGTGCGGGAATGCCTACTGTAACGAATGTAAATGGTACTAATCTTAGTCAATCGGAATTATTGAATTTAGTCCGATTGGAAAGAAGAGTAGAATTGGCATTTGAAGGATTAAGATTTATGGATGTGAAGAGATTGGGTGAAGTGGAGGCGGCTTATGCTCGCGCCAAAGCTGATCCAGTAGGTCCATATAATCCGCAGTATCGAGGCAGACTTTCTGAGGTTTTTGCAATCCCGCAATCTGAGATAGACGCCAATCCAAATTTGGTTCAAAATCCAGTTTGGAATTAAAAAGTAATAATCAATTCATAGATAGATTGGTCAATCACTCCCACCCGATATCGGGTGGGGGTGTTTACTTGTTCATCCAAATACATGAAAAAATTACAGCTCTTAGTAAGCATATTGCTCTTTTCTTTGACCTGCTGGTCACAGAGTAGATCACCAGAAGATAGACCAAATATCATAGTCATTTTGACTGATGATCAAGGATATGCAGATGTAGGATTTAATGGTAGCACCGATATACCTACACCAGGAATTGATAGGATTGCCAGCAATGGCGTGGTTTTCAGTTCTGGTTACGTATCATTTGCCGTATGTGGTCCAAGCAGAGCAGGCTTAATAACAGGTAGGTATCAAGATAGATTTGGCTTTGCCAGAAATCCTCTTTTGGCTCCTAAGGATTCCACCATGGGCTTACCATTGTCAGAGGAAACCATGGCGGATTTGTTGAAAAAAGCAGGATATAGAACTGGCGCTATTGGAAAATGGCATTTGGGAGCACATCCAAGCTTAGTTCCTAATAAAAGAGGATTCGATGAATTCTACGGGTTTCTTTCAGGAGGGCATCAATATTTTCCTGAAAAGTGGGTGCTCAATGACCTCTCAGAAGCCAGAGATCAATGGGATGGATATAAAACCAAGCTTTTAAAGAATGATGAAAGAGTCAATGAGCAAGAATACCTGACAGATGCGCTTTCAAGAGAGGCTTTGAATTTTGTCAATAATAATGCTGATCAACCCTTCTTCTTGTATTTAGCTTACAATGCGCCTCATGCGCCTATGCAGGCCACTGAAAAGTATTTAAGCAGGTTTCCTGAAATAAAAGATGAAAAAAGGAGAACCTATGCGGCAATGGTCAGTGCGGTGGATGATGGAGTAGGTGCCTTATTGGATTTGCTAAAAACCCTCAATATAGAAGAGAATACGCTAGTTTTTTTCCTTTCAGATAATGGCGGGCCTACCAAAGACAATGGATCAAATAATAAGCCCCTGAGAGGTTTTAAAGGTGATTTCTTTGAAGGTGGAATCAGAGTTCCTTTTGCCTTGCAGTGGAAAGGGCAGGTTCCCTCAGGTCAAAGATATGATGCGCCTATCATCTCATTGGACATCTTCGCAACGGCGGCTTCTTTAGCAAATGTTAAGCCTAAAAATGAGCTAGATGGAGTTGACTTGATTCCTTATTTGACGGGGAATAAGAAAGGGATTCCACATGAGGAACTGTATTGGAGAAACTACAATGCCAATCGCTTTGCCATTCGTTCCGGTGACTCTAAGATGATTATGCAGCCCAATCAAAACTTCCTGTTTGATCTTTCTAAGGATTTGTCTGAATCCAAAAATCAATTTTCAATACAAGAGGCTTTGGCTAAAAAGCTATCGGAAAAATTAGAAGCCTGGAAAAAGCAATTGATGGATCCTATTTTCTTGGGTCTTTTGGAAGATGAGGAGTATAGCCGCTTGCATCCGGATAGATACACACCGGATAGAAAAATTGAAAACTAAAGAAAACAAACACTTTTAAACTATTTACAATGAATTTACAAAACAGAATAAAGTCCATTCTGGGCCTCTTGTTCCTATTTTTTGCTGGGAATGCAGCCTTGGCAACAGATTACTATTTCCATCCAAAAATGGGAAATGATACTAATTCCGGACTTAGTAAGAATCAGGCTTTTCAAAGCCTTGATAAAGTGAAATCTCTGAATCTTCAGGCCGGGGATAGGATTTTGTTGGCCGAAGGACAAACTTTCAACGGAAGCTTGGAAATCATAGGGTTGAAGGGAGAAAAAAATGAGCCCTTGGTGATTAGCAGCTACAGCGAACAGAATAATTCTCCTTCCAAACTAGCAAGGATTGATGCAAAGGGATATTTGAACGGTATATTAATAGAAAATTCCTCTTTTGTCAGAGTTCAGAATTTGGAAATCACGGCTGAAGGCTATGGAAAGATGTCTCCCGAGGGTCAAATGCGGGTAGGAGTACTGATCCGTGCCAATAAAAAAGGCGGAGTGAAAGGAGTAACCTTAGATAACTTGATAATTTCCAGAGTTTTTTTCGAGGAAAAAGGAATTCAGAGAAGTGCTGAAGAAGTCAAGTCAGCCAATGGAACTCAAAAATATGGCTGGGGAATTCGGGTAATGAATCAATCAGATTCCGAGATGATAGAGGATATCGAGATTTTAAATTCCCATATCTCAGATCTTAGTCATACGGGTATTAAATTAACTGGGAATACTGATCAAAATATCCGCAGGATTACGATAAAAGGGAATACTGTTCACAGAACGGGAGGACCTGGAATTCAGATGTCCGGAGTAAAATTTGTTTACGTGGCAGATAATGAAGTAATGTATTCCGGCAGCAATGATGATGGGAGAAAATGGGGAAGAGGAAGCGGATTATGGACTTGGAGTTCCTCCATGGTATTGATCGAGAAAAATAAATTTATGTACGCTAATGGCCCGGGCGATTCTGCTGGTGCTCACATTGATTTCAACTGTGACAACATTGTGATGCAGTATAACTTCTCAGCCTATAATGCCGGAGGTTTTGCTGAGATATTGGGGAATAATTACAATTGTGCTTATCGCTACAATATTTCTGTAAATGACGGCCATAGGATTAAAGGACAAAATGGGGCTTTTCAAGAGGGTAAAATATTCTGGTTGAGTGGCTATCAAGGAGGCGACAAGGAGAGAAAGGGACCAGTTAATTCTTATTTTTATAATAATACGATTTATGTCAGTGAAGAAATAGTTGCAAAAATTGCGATAGACAATCGTTCCAAAGGGGTGCTAATTGCCAATAATATTTTTCATATTCCGGGAAAGACGGAGTTGGTAGCAGGAGATCAATATAAGCCTGATGATGAGTCGAATAGGGAGTTGGAAGACGTTTTTTTTAAGAATAATCTATTTGTCAAAAATGGTCTTTGGCCTGAAAATGCGCTGATTCAATCAGAAGATGGAATTGTTGGAGATGCTCAATTTAGAGTGCCAGGGGGATTAAATGTAGAAGACTACATTCCTCAAAATGTTGCTGTAGTTCAGAGTGGGGTAAAAGTACCATTCCTTTCAGGGGATGAGTTTGGATTGATTGATGGTCTTCATCTGAGTAAGGACATATTAGGCAATCCAATTTTGGATAATCCTGGAATTGGTGCCATTCAGGTTTTTCCTCAAATGGCAGAAAAGAAAAATGATTAAAATGAAAGTAAAGCCTAAGATTTACCAAATACCCAAATTTAAATTTATGAAGAATAGGTCTATTAGTTTTTTTGCAATCCTGTTGGGAATGGTTTTTTCCCTCGCATGTCAAAATAAAAAGGTGGATGAAGAAGCTCCATCTAAGAAGCCCAACATCGTCTTTATCTACATGGATGATTTGGGATATGGAGATGTGAGTGCCTATGAAGCTGGGACGCTTCAAACCCCAAATATGGATAAATTAGCAAATGGGGGAGTAAAGTTTACCAATGGATATGCCTCATCTGCCACTTGTACTCCGAGCCGGTATGCAATTTTGACAGGTACTTATCCTTGGAGAAATCAGGATGCTAAAATTCTTCCCGGAACAGCTCCTCTTTTGATTGATACAGCTCAATTGACACTACCGAAAATTTTACAAAACCAAGGTTATCATACAGCGGTAATCGGTAAATGGCATTTGGGACTGGGAAATGGAAGCGTGGATTGGAATCAGCAAATTAAGCCAGGTCCTAATGAGGTGGGGTTTGATTTTTCCCACATCATGGCCGCCACCCAAGATCGAGTACCCACAGTCTATATAGAAAATGGACAAGTGGTTAATTTGGATCCTAATGACCCTATTCAGGTGGATTATGATCAGAACTTTGAAGGAGAGCCCACTGCAATCTCCAATCCAGAACTCTTGACTATGAAATGGCATCATGGTCACAATAACAGCATCGTTAATGGAGTGCCTAGAATTGGATTTATGAAAGGTGGTGCAAGTGCCAAGTGGAGTGATGTGGATATGGCTGATCATTTTTTGGCCAAAGCCAAGGAATATGTTTTAGAAAAAGCCCAGTCAGACAGTCCATTTTTCTTGTATTATGGATTGCAGCAGCCACACGTTCCAAGGACTCCTCATCCTAGGTTTGAAGGAAAGTCAGGCATGGGGCCGAGAGGAGATGTGATTCTGGAAGCGGATTGGGTGATTGGAGAATTCATCAAGGCTTTGGAAGAAGCTGGGATTTTGGAAAATACCTTAATTGTTTTCACTAGCGATAATGGGCCTGTACTCAACGATGGATATTACGATGATGCTGTTGAGAAATTAGGTGACCATACTCCAGCAGGGCCATTGAGAGGGGGCAAATATTCTTTATTTGAGGCTGGGACAAGAGTTCCTTTTGTCACCTATTGGAAAGGGAAAATCCAACCGGGAGTTTCTGATGCTTTGGTTACTCAGATTGATTTGTTGGCATCAATTTCCGCTTTGGTTGGAAGTGAGCAAAGTGCCCCAGACAGCCAGAATTTATTAGATACATTTCTTGGGAAAAGCGAAAAAGGAAGAGATGCTTTTGTATTGGAGGCTACAACAAAAACAGCTTTAAGACAAGGGGATTGGATTATGATCCCGCCGTATCCAGGACCGGCAGTTCAAAATCAGGTCAATATTGAATTGGGAAACTCGAGTGATTATCAATTGTATAATCTCAAGGAGGATCTTGAACAGCAAAATAACTTGGCATCAAGCAATCCTGAAAAGCTCCAGGAAATGATTCGAAAGTATGAGGAAATCAGGGGTTCGAATGGTCAAATTCAACAATTAGAGTTAAAGTAATTGATCACCAATCAATAAAAAGCCCGGGGAACCGGGCTTTTTTTTCATACGCTTAACTGATCTTGACACTCATTGATTGAATAGCCTTAAGGGTCGTTCCTATTTTTTAATGAAGCGATATTCAGTTCAATGCTAAAAAATTCCTACAGCTTTAGCTGGTGAATAAAGGTTAGAACTAAATCCAAATCTGGTTTCTTCAAAACCAATATTTAAATAAAGAATTGGATTGCCCTTAATGGAGTATACCCTGAACAAACACACTGTTAATCAATTACTCAGTTACTCAATTACACAAATACCCATTCTAACGAGTCTAATCAATATTCTCTGGTCCGGCCTCTCGAAGAAGTTTATCTTCCATTCTCTTTTTGTCTTCTTCTATCAAGTCAAGCGTCACATTAATTTCAAAGCTAATGAGGATAATCAGAGAAGTGATATACAACCACAGCATCAAACCAATCAATGTTCCGATAGAACCGTAAAGTTTGTTGTAGCTGGCAAAATTATTCAGATAAAAGGTAAATCCGTAAAAAGCTAAAGTAATCAATAGACCTGCGATGTTAGCACCTACTGAAAAGAAATGCCACTTATCATGTATCGCTGGAGCATGCCTGAATACAAATGCTGTCGTAAAGTAAAAAACGGCTAATAGAACCAAAAACTTTAAGCTATTGAATAAGAAAATTAAGAAGTCAGAATTGAATAACTGCATTTCCTCAATTCTGGTGATGACAATTGAGCCCAAAATCATAATTGTACTGGCTGCGAAAATCGCCAACACTAAAGCAACCACGATACTGATGGCAATTACACGGCTTTTGAAAAAACCTCTACTCTCTTTGGTTTGATACACTGAGTTGAAAGACATCATCATAGACATCACCCCTTGAGTACTGGCAAATAGTGCGAAAAAGAAACCGATAGATAATAAGCTTTGTCGGGGTTTGGATACAATATCCATAATCGTGGTTTCCAACTGACTGTATATTTCCCCGGGTAAACTCTCCTGCACAAAAAGTAATATATTTTCTGTAGTCACATAGGGAACAAAATCCTGCAAATAAGGAACAAGATTTAATAAAAAAAGCATGGTTGGGAACAAAGCAATCGTAAAGCTGAAAGCCATTGAACCTGCTCTTTCATTGATATCATCTTTTTGAAGCTGCTGGATAAAAATATTTCCTAGGTCGTAGACATTTTTATACGGATCTCCTAGATGGACATTTTTTAAGCTTAACAGCCAATCATCGAATCTTTTACGTGCTTTTTTTATCCTTTTTTTAACCACAGATAAGGAATTCTAAAAATAGGGTTTCAATAAAGCTAATAAATTTTGAGGAGGTCTAGTGGGTTGATGACTTACTTTTTTTAAAAAAGCCAAGGTAGTCCAGCCCTCTGTGATCAGCTCATCGGCCTCATTAAAAACCTGATACTCAAATCTTATTTTCACTCCCGGGAGTTGAGGGATCTGGGTTTTGATGGTCAAAAGCTCATCGTATTTACCCGGCTTTAGATAACGAAAATGGGTTTCTAAAACCGGCATCATAATTCCCTCTTCCTCCATTTGTCTGTAGGAAAAACCTACACTTCTCATAGCTTCCACTCTAGCTACCTCAAAATACATGGCATAATTGCCATAGTATACATAGCTCATTTGATCTGTTTCGGCATATCTTACCCGGATTTGTGTTTCGGCTTGATACATCTTAAAATATTTTTGCTGCATTCAATGCGGCCTGATATCGTCTGGCATTCGCATTATGCTCTGATAAGGTTTTTGCAAAAGCATGATAGCCTGAGAAATCCTCCTTCGCACAGAAGTATAGATAATCATGGTCTTCATAATTCAGGACAGCATCCAAAGAATTGATGTCTGGAAGATTAATAGGTCCAGGAGGAAGACCTGCGTATTTGTAGGTGTTGTAAGGGCTTTCAGTTTCTTTGTGGATATTGAGGATTCTCTTGAGAGAGAAGTCTCCTAAGGCGAAAACCAGCGTTGGATCAGCCTGCAAAGGCATATTCAACTTCAAGCGATTAAGATAAACGCCGGCAATTTTTGCTCTTTCATCCTTTTTCTGACTTTCTGCCTGAACAATACTGGCTAAGGTTGAAACTTCCTTCGGATTCAAACCCAATTCTGCTGCTTTCTTTTTTCTTTCATCCGTCCAGAAATCATTATACTCCTTATACATTCTATCGAAAAGGGCTTCCGGAGATGTATTCCACCAAACTTCATAAGTATTGGGGATAAACATGCTCATGATGGTTTCCTCGTTAAAATCGAATTTTCTGATGTAAACGGAGTCTTGAAGTAAAGCAAGAAACTGATCCTCTTGCATTTCTAGATTATCAGAAATTTTTTCCGCCAAATCCTCTTTGGTTCGCACATTATTAAAAGTAATTCGAACCGGAGTTTGTCTTCCTGACCTCAACAGTCTCACCAATTCCAGATTCGTCATTCTAGGTTTGATCGTGTAGAGTCCCGGCTTGACTAGTTCCTGATAGCCAAGAACCTTAGCTACAAAAGCAAAGCTGACCGCATCATTGATGATTTGATCATCATACAGCTTATTAGCTACATATTTATAATTGGCATTGCTTGGTATTCTTAGAGCAATGGGTTGATCAGGCTCCGAAAAAGTATTGGGACTGAAGAATACCTGATAGAAATAGAAGGTCATCGAAATTCCCAATACGGAGAAAGTGATGATCAGAATGAGCAGTAATTTTTTCTTTTTGTCGGCGATCATATGGGCAAAAATAGGAAATAGCTTTAAAACGCTTAGTAGAAACTTTCAATGGGTCTATTTTTTCTATCGAACAAAATATGGTTAATGCTTATAGAATTTGAAATTCCTAACTATCTTGTTAAAACATCTTTTTATACTATGATTAAGCGTTTGTATTTCCTTTTGTTTGCCTTGGTTGCAGTTTTTTCCTGTGAAACTCCAAAAACTCCCGATCAGATCTGGGAAGAATCAAAAACTCAAATTTTCAATCCTCAAGGATTATCTTTTCAATCCAAAATGGTTTGGGAAAACCCCAATTTCCATGAATTTGATACTACTTTCAGTGGTTTTGAGGCCAAAAAAATAAAGGATGAATATTTTGACTATGCCTATATAGGAAAGAGAGATAATTATACTTTCGCGTATTGGGGAGGAGTACTGCAGTCTATTGATCATGAAAAGAAAACCGTGAAAATCACTTCCATTGAGCAAGATTCTCTCAACTTTATCAATACATTTCACAATAATAGCTTTCTTTCTTTTTCTCCATTAGGCTTGATGAAAAAAGAAGGCTGGTCCTTTGTAAAAGATACCATCGTTGACAATAAAATCTATTTTGATTACTTACAGATCGAAATGGATACCACGATTGATAAAACCAAAGTGTTGCTTGAAAATCACCTTTTTATTAATCCCTCTAATGCTATTCCGGTTTGGTATAGCAGACGTTTGTACCATCATGGGAAAAGGAATCAATTGATAGAGATTTACTTTTCTGATTATAAATTTTCTGAAGGAAATGAAGAGTTGACCTTAGAAATTCCGAGCACTTATGTAAGTAAGACGGAGCAGGAATCTGAAACTCGACTGCCTTTGGAGGTAGGGGAAAAGGCGCCTGATTTTGAATTGCTTGATATGGAGGGTAATCCTGTCAGATTATCAGGGCTCAAAGGAAAAAGGGTGCTATTGGACTTCTCTATGATAAATTGCGGATGGTGTAAAATTGCAATTAACAAATTCAAAGACGAAGACTTTGCCTTTGACTCAAATTTGGTTCCATTATACATCAATCCGGTTGACAGCAAAGAACTGATGGAAAAATACCTTCGATCTAATTCTATTCCTTTTCCTGTCCTTGTGGGAGCTAGTGAATTGGGCAAATCCTATAAAGTCTCCGGTTATCCTACCTTTTATATTATAGATGAAAACGGGAAAATTGAATTTGTCCAAGTAGGGTTTAGTGATAACTTTATTGATCAATTGAATAGGAAAGAGAACTCCTGATGATCATACCAGTCACCTGTGCAATAATTTTATTTGAAGGCAAGGTTTTGGCAACACAGCGGTCTGAATCCATGAATCTACCCGGATTTTGGGAGTTTCCAGGGGGAAAGGTAGAATCAGGGGAAAGTCCTGAGGACTGCCTTCATAGAGAAATCAAAGAAGAACTGAACATAGAAATTGATTTATTGGAAAGCTGGGATTCCTCCGAGCATTCCTACCAACGGGGGAAAACCATACAGTTGATTCCATTTTTGGCTTCTTACAAAGCAGGCGAATTGATACTTTCAGAGCATGCTGCATACCGCTGGCTAGGTTCAAGTGAACTTTTTGAAGTAAATTGGGCACAAGCTGATATTCCCATTGTGCAGGAACTAAGTAGAAAGTGGGAATCCATTCAAAAGAACTATTAATTTTAAGTATGCCTGCTGAATTTATACGTCTGTACGAAGAGAATCCCGAACCTAAAAAGGTTAAGGAAATAGTAGAAATCCTGAGAGATGGGGGAGTAGTAATCTACCCTACGGATACAGTCTATGGTATGGGCTGTGATATTACTAATCAAAGGGCAATTGAACGTATCGCTAAGATCAAGGGGATCAACCCAAAAAAGCATAACTTCTCTTTCATTTGCGCTGATTTGAGCGATATTGCTCAATATACAAGAGTGATTACTAAGCCGGTTTTCAAAATGATGAAGAAGGCATTTCCGGGACCTTTCACCTTTATTTTGGAAGCTAATTCGACAGTTCCTAAGATCCTCCATTCCAATAAAAAGACGGTGGGTATCCGTGTTCCCAATCATAATATTCCGAGAACCTTGGTTCAGGAATTGGGGCAGCCTATTCTTACTACATCCATTCACGACGAAGATGAGGTAGTAGAATATAGCACGGATCCTGAATTGATTTTCGAGAAATATCAGCACTTGGTAGATGTGGTTATTGACGGTGGCTACGGACAAAATGTAGCCTCAACTATTTTAAATTGTACAGGCGATGAAGTGGAAGTAATTAGGGAAGGTCTGGGAAATGTTGAGGACTTATTTTAGAAACCTTTCCTTTTTTTAAATCGGAAAAAGACTTCAATTTCGCTTTCTCATCCTAAGAAAATCATGCGCCAAATTATTGCCGACCTTTTTTATTTGCCCAACCTGGAATTTTTTTCAGCTATTTCACAATGCGAGACACTTTACATTTCTCCCTTTGATACCTATCAGAGAAAATCATACTTCAACAGAACTCAGATTCTTCTCAGTAATAAAGTAGAGACACTTTCTATCCCAATAGTGGGAAGGCGACCTAGGTTACCATTGGGAGAAATTCAGATTGATTACAACCAAAAATGGCTGGCTACTCACCTTCGGGGAATCCAAAGTGCCTACGGGAAGGCACCTTTTTTTGAATTTTTTTTTCCATACATCGAAAGTATTTACGAGCAAGAAATCCCCTCTTTATGGGATTTAAATTATAAATTCCTGACAATCTGTCTTAAACTTTTGCAGCTATCTGTCAAAGTGCAGGTGCTTGAAAAAGCTGAGGAATTGCCAGATGCTTGGGACATAAGAGGTCAAATAAAGCCCTCAGAGCACTTTTCGAACAGAAATTATTATCAGGCGGAGCCTTATACCCAACTTTTTGGCTTAGACTTTGAGCCTAACCTCTCCGTACTGGATTTGCTCCTTTGCGAGGGACCCGCAGCAAAAAAATTCCTCTTAAAGTCTGCAAAAAAACAATGAACAATCCTCAAAAGGATTGTGTTTTTAAAACAAATTCGGTAACATACGTACAGGATTATTAAACAATCAGAAAGGAATTAAATGGAAGCAAAATTTTCGAACAGAGTCAAAGAGGTGATCTCTCTCAGTCGCGAAGAAGCTCTTCGCCTGGGACATGATTATATTGGTACGGAGCACCTCTTATTAGGGATGATTCGTGAGGGGGAAGGTGTAGCTGTTTCCATTCTTAAAAAATTGGGCGTACCCTTGGACGAACTTCGGTCGGCGATCGAACGTGCCGTCAAAGGTACAGCAAATCACAATGTGAAGAACATGGCCAATATACCTCTGACCAGACAGTCAGAGAAGGTATTGAAAATAACTTATTTGGAAGCAAAAATCTTTAAGAGCCAATTAATTGGTACAGAGCATTTGTTGCTTTCCATTTTGAGGGATGAAGAAAATATTGCCACACAGATTTTGAACAAGTTTGACATCAATTACGAAGCTGTCAAAGAAATGCTGGAAATGCAGTCTGATCCGGGAATGAGTCCGAGATCAAAAGCTGAAGCAGAAGATTCAGATGATGATGGTTCTAAATTGTTCGGTTCTCCAGGCGGTGGATCAGGCTCTTCTAAAGCCGGTGCGGAAAAATCCCGCACTCCAGTTTTAGATAATTTTGGCCGTGATTTGACCAAAATGGCGGAAGATGATAAGCTAGACCCAATTATAGGACGGGAAAAAGAAATAGAGCGTGTTGCACAAATTCTTTCCAGAAGAAAGAAAAACAACCCAATACTTATAGGTGAACCTGGGGTAGGTAAAACTGCCATCGCAGAGGGCCTTGCCTTGAGAATTGTACAGAAAAAAGTATCTCGTGTCTTATTCAACAAACGTGTCGTGACTTTGGATTTAGCCTCTTTAGTGGCAGGTACGAAGTATAGAGGTCAGTTTGAGGAGAGAATGAAAGCCGTCATGAACGAGCTTGAAAAGTCACCAAATGTGATCTTGTTCATCGATGAGCTTCACACTATCGTTGGAGCAGGAGGAGCATCAGGCTCTTTGGATGCTTCCAACATGTTCAAGCCGGCATTAGCCAGGGGAGAAATTCAATGTATAGGAGCTACGACTTTGGATGAATATCGTCAATACATCGAAAAGGATGGTGCTTTGGCGAGAAGATTCCAGATGGTCATGGTAGATGCTACCTCTCCGGAAGAGACTGTGCAGATTCTTCATAATATCAAAGACAAGTATGAAGATCATCATAATGTCAACTACACAGAGGAGGCTATTGAGGCATGCGTCAAATTATCTGACCGGTACATCTCTGATAGATTCTTACCTGATAAGGCGATTGATATTCTAGATGAAGCTGGAGCTAGAGTGCACATCAACAACATTCATGTGCCGGAAGATATTCTAAAGCTCGAGGCTGAGGTAGAAGATATCAAAAATGAGAAAAATCGAGTGGTAAAATCTCAGAAGTATGAGGAAGCCGCTCAATTGAGAGATAAAGAGAAGAAACTTCTTGAGCAACTTGAAGTCGCTAAAGTAAGATGGGAAGAAGAAAGTAAGTCCAAAAGATTTACCGTAGACGAGGACAATGTGGCTGAGGTAATTGCCATGATGACTGGAATTCCTGCAAAGCGAATTGCTCAGAATGAAGGAGCGAAATTGCTCAATATGAATGAGGAGCTTGCCGGAAAAGTTATCGGGCAGGATGAAGCTATCAAGAAGCTTACGAAAGCTATTCAGAGAACGAGAGTTGGTCTAAAAGATCCTAAAAAGCCAATCGGTTCCTTTATTTTCCTGGGTCCTACCGGTGTAGGTAAAACAGAGTTGGCAAAGATGCTGGCGACCTACCTATTTGACAAGGAAGATTCCTTAATTCGAATTGATATGTCTGAGTATATGGAGAAGTTTTCCGTATCCAGATTGGTAGGAGCCCCTCCAGGATATGTTGGATATGAAGAAGGTGGACAATTGACTGAGAAAGTCAGAAGAAAGCCTTATTCAGTAGTCCTTTTGGATGAGATTGAAAAAGCTCACCCAGATGTATTCAATATCTTATTGCAAGTATTGGATGACGGTATCTTGACCGACGGATTGGGTAGAAGAGTTGACTTCAGGAATACCATTATCATCATGACATCTAATATTGGTGTCAGAGATTTGAAGGATTTTGGAGCTGGAATTGGTTTTGCCAACAAGGCGAAGCAGGACAATATGGACGAGATTATGAAATCTACCATTCAGTCTGCTTTGAAAAAGGCATTTAGTCCAGAATTCCTGAATAGATTAGATGATGTGGTAGTATTCAACTCCTTGAATAAAGAGCATATCTTCAAAATTATCGACATCTCTTTGGGCAAACTCTTCCACAGAATCACTGATTTGGGATACAAGATTGAATTGACCGAGAAGGCCAAGGAATTCTTGTCTGATAAAGGATATGATCAGCAATATGGTGCAAGACCATTAAACAGAGCTATTCAGAAATATCTGGAAGATGCTGTGGCTGAAGAAATCCTGAAAGGTGATTTGTCAGAGGGAGATATCATCACCGCCGATTATGACGGTGAGGGTTCTGAATTGACTATCACTGTGAAAAAGAAAGAAAAAGCTGAGGAGTAAAAATCCTCTGAATAAATGAAACCCCGATTCTAAATAGGATCGGGGTTTATTTTTGCTATCTGGAAAAGAAGAGTCGGGTAATAAAAATCCCTTGACCATCCTCAGCTCCAGCATTGCTTTCCACTCCTGAAGTCACATAAGTGAGTTTCCATCCCTGTGCAAGCATGCTGTTGATTTTTGAAGCGATTACCGCATCGTTGGAAGCGATATTTTGAAAATTAATACCGGTAGCACTGAAGAAGTTTAATAATTTGGTTTCCTCCAGCTCATTTACTTTGATATCTGCCCGGTCTATTTCCTTTTGTTTACTGGTTTTGCCATCTGTTCTTTCTGTGGTAAATAGGGAAGCATCTACCTGTGTCTGACTGTCAATAATTCTGGAACGCCCAAGACCCATGGGAACTATGGATTCCACGACAGTGATAATTTTGAACTCAGAAAATGATGCTTGGCTAGAAACCTCTTGAGCTTTTAAATTCAAGCAGAAGGCCGCTACTAAAGCGGCTGATAACAATATTTTTTTCATTACTGGTTTATTTAGATAAGGACTTCTACGCCAGCAATTTTAAAATTGTTTTCCAAAAAAAACTATCAGATTGATAAAATAAAAAACAACAAAGCTACACTCAAAATCATGGTCATCACTTTGGCTTTTTCTAGATTTTCTTTGAGAACTTTTCTTTTCCTCAAAACCAAGACTGCCAAGCTCAAGCCGATCATTTGAAGTAGAATAGCCACTCCATTTAAAGGCCCCATAGGAGCTTCCAAAAACTGAAAATTGGTATTGAAAATGGATAGAGTGCCCAATACAATACCTGTTATTCCAAAAATAAATGATCGTTGAAGAAGTACGCCTTCCGGCTGGTCAGTCCATTTCATATTACTTATATTAAAGGAAGCGAAGTTAGAGATTCATGATGGAAAAAGAATAGGTCATTTCCAAAGATTAAGCTTGAGTGAAAATTCAGCCCTTTTTATGGTCAAAATACTCTTGAATTTCTTTCAAACTCAATGCATTCAGTGTCATCTCCTTGGTTAATCCTCCTTTTCTTCCAACCAAAACTCCATATTTCATATCTGCGTAGCCATCCATTTCATGGGCATCCGGGTTTATGGATAGCATTACCCCCTGATCCATGGCATAGCGAACCCAGCGCCAGTCCAGATCCAATCTCCATGGATTGGCATTGATTTCTATGACAACCTTATTTTTTGCACAGGCATCAATGATGGTTTTATGATCAATAGGATAACCTTCTCTTCTCAAGAGCAATCTTCCGGTTGGATGCCCAAGGATGGTGGTATATGGATTTTCAATTGCAGTCAGTAATCGTTTTGTTGCTCTTTTGATATCCATATTAAGGATAGAGTGTACCGAGGAAACTATAAAGTCAAAGCTTTTCAGCACATCCTCAGGGTAGTCCAAGCTGCCATCTCCTAATATATCCGACTCTATACCTTTGAAGATCTTGAAAGGCGCCAATTCTTTGTTGAGTTGGTCAATTTCCTCATGCTGTTTTTGGACTTTCTCTATTTCCAGCCCACCGGCATAGGAAGCTGTTCTGGAATGATCAGAAATCCCCAAATATTCATAGCCCAACTCTTTGCAATATTCGGCCATCTGTCTGAGGCTATGCTTTCCGTCACTATAGGTGGAGTGATTATGAAGAATACCTTTTAGATCTTTCTCCTCCAAAAGAGTTGGAATTTTTTGTTCTTTCGCCAGACTCACTTCATCATAGCCTTCTCTCATCTCTACTGGGATAAACTGTAGATTTATTTGAGAGAAAAATTCTTCATCGTTTTTGAAGCCATTTTTTGCCAGCTTTTCTGCAATAGTTTCCTTCTCATCCACCAAGCTTTTCAAATGCTCAGCGGAGGCACTGAGAGCATATTTTTTTGATGGGTAATTATTCAGATCACTGAAATGGATTCCAAAGTTTAGATCCAAGTCCTTAACTTTTCCTCTCCAAACAAAAGGGCTTGAAAGGCTTTTATCCAATTCAAATGCTTCGATTGCTTTAAATTGAGATTTTGCCTGAGAAATATCTGAGGTGCCTATCAGCCATTCAGCCGAAGCAATGATTTCCATTTTTCGGGCAAAGTCTCCAACTATAACAACTTCTGATGAATTCAGGCTTTTTTGTAGTTCGCTTGTCAAGGATTCTATGCTCTCTTCAACATCAGCATAAAGCCATTTTCCAGCATTGGATGCCTTGAATTCTAGATTTTGGATAATGGTTTCCTGAGTTTTTTCTCCAAATCCTTTGATTTTAGCCACTTTACCACTTTGGCAGGCCTCCATTAGTTCATGGGTGGAAGTGATGCCTAATTCCTCCCATAGGGTTTTAACTTTCTTAGGACCTAAACCTTTGATTTGCAAAACTTCCAAGATTCCTTCCGGAGTTTTTTCTATCAGTTCATCCAGAGTACTGAAAGTTTCTGTTTCCTTCAAAGAAACAATGGCTTCCAAAATACTTTTCCCCACACCCGGGATTTTTGAAAGCTCACTTTCTGAAATTTCCATGATATCAGCATCCCCTCTTTCCAATGAATTCAGGGCAGATTGATAGCTTCTGATCTTGAAAGGATTTTCATCATGTAGCTCCATTAATTGAATACAGAGCTTGATTTTCTTCAGGATAGTTTTATGGTCCAAAATCTTTTCTTTTTCGTGATACATATCAGACAAAAGTGCAGAAATATTGTTTCAAATTAAAGCCTGATCAGGTAACTTAAGCTTTTGGAGAGAGATAAGTAGCTGGCTTATGAAAATTGGTAATTATGCATCCATGCTTTTCATGATAAGGGGAATTAGTTGGCATGAATGCCAGGTGAGAGTTCAATTTAAGCTTGCTTCGGTCTTCGGTCTTCAAATCAGTCAAGCAATGAAAATTGGATAACTGGCGTGATTGAGGATTATCAGATTTACTAATATAAATGGAAAGCACATGAACTATTGGATGGTGAAAAGCGAACCAAACTCCTATTCTTGGGAGGATTTTGAGGGAAAAGGGGAAGACGTTTGGGATGGAGTCAGAAACTATCAGGCTAGAAATTACCTTAAAGAAATGGAGGTAGGGGATGCAGTGATGTTCTATCATAGTGGAAAGGAGAAGGCAGTCGTAGGAATAGCTAAAGTATCCGTAAGTGCATTTCCCGACCCAAAAGACGAGGCTTGGGTGGCTGTTAACTTAAAGGCTCATCAAAAATTAAATAAGCCTGTTACTCTTTCCCAAATCAAATCAGAAGATTCGCTTTCGGAATTGCCCATGTTAAAACAAAGCCGATTATCTGTTTTGCCTATGAGTAAGGAAGAGTTTGAAACGATTTTAAAAATGTCAAAATGAAGCAGCTTTTCGTATTGGTTTTAATTCTTTTTTTAGGCTTTAAATCTTTTGCACAAGTGGAGTATGTGGCGAGATTTGAAGTAGAGACTGATTTTTTTGATCCTCTTTTTGAAACCATTCCTACAAATCAAGGACTGATTTCTTTCAGGACTCTTTCTAAAAAGGCTTTCAATAACAGGAGGACCTTTCAATATTTTATTTCCGATTTGGAATTGAATACAGATGGGCTGATCGAATTGCCTGTCAGGGATGGTTTTGATATGGTAGGGTTTGATCTGGAAGGTGATTTTTTCCATGTTTTGTTTCAAAGAGGTTATTCTACCACCGGTGAACGCTACGTTTTAAGAATAGATTTATCCACTAGAAAGGGCTTTGAATACGGGCTGAGCAATCTTTTGGATATGGAACTCGCTGAGTTTTTGGTTCAAAATAACAGCGTCATTGTAATGGGAGTTGCTGATACCCGGCCTGCTGTTCAGGTATATGACTTGGATGACAAAAGTGTGCATACGCTACAGGGAATTTATGGAAATGACACCCAAATTCTGCAAATACGAAAAATGCCTGAAATCGAATCATTTCAGGTGGTACTGAGTCGAAAAGGGCAATATAGAGAAAGGGAAATCATTATCAATACCTATGATTTGGAAGGAAATCTTCTGCGGGATATCAAGGTCAATCAATTTGGAGATCCAGATCAGGAAATTATGGAAGCCTTGCTTTTACCGATGCGAGGATATCAGCAGACTATGATTGGATCCTTTGGATTGGAGAGAAGAGATTATTACCAAGGGATGTATTTGATGGATATTAATGAATTCGGGGAGTTTGAAACCAAACTATACACCTTGGAAGATTTCCCTAATTTTTTCAATTACCTGAATGAAAGGTCTAAAGCCAGAAAAGATCGGGAAGTGATGCGCAATATTGAGAAAAATAGAGTTCCAAGCATTCGTAACGTGTACTCTATCCGACAGGCTATAGAGACTCCGGAGGCCTATTATGTTTATTTTGATCACTATAACATTATAAATTCCCGCGGTAATTTCCGCACTCCTTATTCCCCAATGGGAATGTATAGATATGATCGTTTTAATCGGTTTGGTCAGAATATTTTTGACCCTATTTATATGAATAGGCTGGGGTCTCCTCAGTTCAATCAATTGCAACCTGAGTACAGTTACATTTCGGCGCATTTCATCAAGTTAGGCAAAGATGGAAAGGTGATTTGGGATAATGCTGCCACTTTTGATGACCTGAATACTGAAATCCGAATGGCTTTTGGGGACATCGCAGTAATCGGGGATGAATTTTACCATGCCTATGTTCGGGATGATGAAATCCGTTTGGCTTACTTCAAAAATGGGGAGAAAGTTTTTGACAATCTGGAGGTTGAAATAGAGTTGATGGACGAGACCCAGCGGATCGCTGAAAATAATATGGAGACTTTAAGCATTTCTCACTGGTTTGGAAGATTTTACTTATTGACTGGTACTCAGAGGATTCGATATCAGAAAGAAGATGGATCAGGTGCTAGCAAAGAGGTGTTTTTTTTAAGCAAAGTAATGGTCGCTGGGGATTTGTATCAGCCTGAAGAAGGGCAAGAGTAGATTTTCTTTTTATATTTACCCGCAAATCACACCCATGCAAAAACGGCTTGTCTTAGATCAACAGCAAATAGGGATTATTCTCCGCAGATTTTGCCATCAGTTGATTGAAAATCATGATAATTTCGAAAATACAGTCCTGCTGGGATTGCAGCCCAGGGGAAGTATCCTCATGGATCACCTGGCTCCGATTTTGGAAGAGATCTCAGGAGTGAAAGTTCCTTTCGGCTATTTGGACGCCACTTTTCACAGGGACGATTTTCGAAGAAGAGATTTTCCCCTCAAAGCCAACGAAACAAAAATTAATTTCCTGGTAGAGGGTAAAAAAGTCATCCTAGTAGATGATGTATTATACAAAGGACGTTCTGTGAGAGCAGCTATGGATGCTATGATCGCCTTTGGAAGGCCACAGAAAGTAGAACTGATGGTCTTGGTAGATAGGAAACTCACCCGGGACTATCCCATCATGCCAGATTATTATGGCATCAGGGTCAATACACTGGATAGCCAATACGTAGTGGTAGAATGGGCTAATCAGGGACAAACAGAAAATGCAGTTTGGATCACAGAGAAAGTAAAAAGCTAAGCATGTCACAACTCAGCACTCGTCACCTCTTAGGAATCAAAAATCTCACCCCGGAGGATATTCATTTGATCCTTGAAACTGCCGCAAATTTTAAAGAAGTTATCAATAGGCCAATCAAAAAAGTGCCTTCTCTGCGGGATATCACCATAGCGAATGTCTTTTTTGAAAACTCTACACGAACCCGGCTTTCCTTTGAATTAGCTGAAAAAAGACTTTCTGCTGATGTGATTAATTTCTCCTCCAGTAATAGTTCGGTCAAAAAAGGCGAGTCATTAGTTGATACGGTAAATAATATTCTGTCCATGAAAGTGGACATGGTGGTCATGCGTCATAGCAGTCCCGGTGCACCACATTTTTTATCCAGAAATGTCAATGCCAATATTGTCAATGCGGGGGATGGAACCCATGAGCATCCAACTCAGGCACTATTGGATTCATTTTCTATCCAAGAGAAACTGGGGGATTTGGCCGGGAAGAAAGTTGCAATCATAGGAGATATCCTACATTCAAGAGTAGCGCTATCCAATATTTTCTGTCTGAAAAAACTTGGTGCTGAGGTGATGGTTTGTGGACCTATTACTTTGCTTCCCAAGCATATTGAAAGCTTAGGAGTAAAGGTGGAGTTGGATGTGAAAAAAGCTTTGCAATGGTGCGATGTGGCCAATGTGCTAAGAATTCAATTGGAAAGGCAGCAGATCAAATATTTCCCAAGCTTGAGGGAGTATTCACTGTATTATGGAATCAATAAGAAGTTGCTGGAGCAATTGGATAAAGAAATTGTCATTATGCATCCAGGTCCTATAAATAGAGGAGTGGAATTAGCATCTGATGTTGCGGATTCCGAGCATTCCATTATCTTGGAGCAGGTTCAAAATGGAGTTGCTGTCCGAATGGCAGTCCTGTATTTATTGGCAGGTTCCAGAAATTAATCAGTTTGAATCAAAAAAAACGGCTGTTGCGTATTTCACAACAGCCGTTTTTTATTTTCATTCTCCTTGCGGAGATTAACTTTCTTACTTCAGCTTTTATTTTTTCTAAACTGCCAGCGAGAGACTTTAAACTCTCCACTTTAAATTCATCAACCGCAAAGCCGCAGAGACCGCTAAGAATTCCGCAAGGATTTTATTGGCATTAATCACTATCTAAAAGTTGCATTAGGAATGGAACGAAGAACTTATAACTAATAACCAATAACACTTAAATTCCAGCTTCCACTCTTTTTTACTTCTTCTAAGCTTTGCGGGAGATTATAAGCCGACATTTTGGTCTTAGAAATTTTGACCCCCATTTTTCTCTGCGCTGCTGCGCCTCTGGGAGAGACTTTAAAGCCTTTACTTTAAATTTATTCACCGCAAAGCCGCAGAGAATTCCGCAAGAATTTTATTGGCATTAACCTTAAACTAAAAGTTAGCTATGGAATGGATCAAGTACCTTATAACTTGTCGGTGCGAGAAATTTTAACCCACCTTTTCTCTGCGCCGCAGCGCCTCTGCGAGAGATTTTAAACACTCCACTTTAAATTCATTCATCGCAAAGCCGCAGAGACCGCTAAGAATTCCGTAAGGATTTTATCGGCATTAATCATGATCAAAAAGTTGCCTATGGAATGGGACGAGTTCCTTATAAATTGTCGGTGTGAGAAATTTTAACCCACCTTTTCTCTGCGCTGCTGCGCCTCTGCGAGAGACTTTAAACACTCCACTTTAAATTCATTCACCGCAAAGCCGCAGAGACCGCTAAGAATTCCGCAAGGATTTTATTGGCATTAATCTTAAACTAAAAGTTAGCTATGGAATGGATCAAGTACCTTATAACTTGTCGGTGCGAGAAATTTTAACCCACCTTTTATCTGCGCCGCTGCACCTCTGCGAGAGACTTTAAACACTCCACTTTAAATTTATTCACCGCGAAGCCGCAGAGACCGCTAAGAATTCCGCAAGGATTTTATTGGCATTAATCATGATCTAAAAGTTGCTTTTGGAATGGAACGAGGAGCTTAGAACTAATAACCAATAACACTTAACTACCAGCTCCCACTCTTCTTCACTTATTCAAAGCTTTGTGGGAGATAAAATGCCTCCTCTTTGATGCGAGAAATTTTAACCCACCTTTTCTCTGCGCCGCTGCGCCTCTGCGAGAGACTTTTTATTGCCAAACTCCAACTTTCCAGCTTTCAAACTTCTCACTTTATCCTTTCAAAGGCCTCTCCACCTTCCTCCGCCTACATAGAATCCTAATGTAAACCCAAAATATTGATTCAAGGCTTCTCCTATTATATTTCCACTGGTATCTTGAAGGTCACTTACTGGAACGAAATTGTACTCTGCTCCCATCCTGAATTTACCTAATTCGATTCCAGCTCGAACCATTGGTGCCCATTTGTATTCAGCATCTAAATTGTCGAAATCCGGGGTAGAGGAGGATGAACCCAAATCAACTGCACTTAGGGTGTAATAACCATAACCAACTCCAATATAAGGGGCGAAATTGCTTCCTCCATTATTGAAGTAATAGTCAAAAGTGCCAGCAAACGAAGCATTTGCAGAAATTTCGCCTTCATATTGTTGAAAATCATCAAAAGACCTTACTTCCCTAGCTAAGCCAGCGATTCCTAGTCTTAAGCCAATGTTCATATTATTTGCCACATTGATTTTTGGCTCTAAGTTGACCAAAAAACCTAAGCCTCCTCCATCAGGGATTGCGGGCCCCAGGTCTAATCCCATTCTGAATTTCCCAGCTTGCTGACCAAAAGAGGCCTGAGCACTGAAAAGAATTGCTAGTACTATTAAAAGCTTTTTCATCCGTTTATAATTTGTTTTTAGAGTTCAGATGAAATCCCTGCCTGCGGCAGGCAGGTCGCACATTTTCTCCGAAACCTCTGGACATCCCAGTTTGTGTCGCTTACATGGTGCTCGATTTCATGAATTCTTGTAGGTTAATTTTGAGTTGAGCTATTGGAATCAAAAAAGGTTCCAAATATTCTAAACTTCAAAGTATTGCATGTAGTTTAGGAGCTAAAATCATTTTTATGCTAACGGTATCGAATTTAATCAAGCGTTACGGGAAACAAAACGCAGTGAATGATATTTCTTTTCATTTGGAAGGTGGCGAGGTGGTTGGTCTTTTAGGGCCTAATGGAGCAGGGAAAAGTACAACCATGAAATGCATAGTGGGCTTGTTGAGAAAGACTTCCGGGGAAATTTTAATTGGAGGACATGATCACCTTTCTGTAGAGGCAAAGAGGTTTTTCAGCTACATTCCCGAAACCCCCTATGTGTATGATTTATTGACTGTGCGAGAGCATTTGCAGTTTATTGCTCAGGCTTATGGGATCAAGGATTGGAAAAACAGGGGAGAAGAGTTGATGGAAATCTATGACTTGACCGATAAAGCCGATAAGCTGGGAAGGGATTTGTCCAAAGGAATGCGCCAAAAGATATCCATATGCTGCGCCCTTTTACCGGATCCACAGTTGTTGTTTTTCGACGAACCCATGATTGGTTTAGATCCGAAAGCAATTAAAAACACCAAAAGAATATTTAAAGAGCTCAAAGAGGCTGGGAAAACAATATTGGTCAGTACCCATTTGATCGATTCTGTGGAGACGATTGCGGATAGAATCATGATTTTGAAGAATGGAGATATCATCGGCAATGACACTTTGAGTAATTTGAAGCAACAATTCGTTCAGGATAAGCAGGGAAGTTTGGAGGATATATTTTTAGAATTGACAAAAGATGAATGAGATCAAATTGCTCCTGAGAAAGGACCTTTTAATCCTTAAGAATAATATCTGGCTGATTCTAAAGAATCCCTTGCGATTGCTCCCTTACGGAGGGATGATTGCCTATTTTTTCTTCATTTACACGATGAGAGTCCGAAGAGGTGCCGAGGAGGGACGAACAGGAATTGAGAACATTGATGTCGAAGGTTTGCCTCAAGTTGACTTTGGACTTCAGAATGTAATAGGTGGAATTACTCTTTTAGCATTAGCATTTCTGATATTCCAGCTTTTTAGAGCAACCAAAAAGAATGTCAGTTTTTTCAAAATGGCAGATGTCAATTTATTGTTTACTGCACCAGTAAAACCTGAAAATATCCTGATCTACTACATGGGAAGGTCTATCATACCTTCTCTGGGAGGTAGTATCATTTTTATCATTTATGGGGCTAGTCAATTTGCAGACAAGATTGAGTTTTCTTTCATCAATATTGCCTTCTTAGTGCTTGGTTTTGCCCTCTTTTTCTTCTTAACCTCTCCGATTCGCTTTTTGGTCTATACGCTTCATACCAAATATGGTGTGATGCAATATATCCAAACAGGAGTTATCATTTTGGCAGTGTTATTAGGGTTGGCTATCCTGATTCCAGGATTAATGGCTGAAAAATTTTGGCAGGGCATGTTTGCATGGATTGCCTCTCCTTGGTTTGATTTATTTCCTATAGTAGGTTGGTCCAGAGCGATGATGAGCTATATTTTTAATCAAAACTTGATTACTGCTCTAGCTTTTTTTGGCTTATATCTATTAGCCTACTATGTCATCTTGCGCTTAGTGCTGGATACTGCGGGATATTATTATGAAGATGTCTTGGAGGCTACCAAATCCAATGAAGAACAGGTAGAAAAGGTAAGAGGGAAAAAAGAGACTCCAGAGTCATCTATGAGCTTGAATACCAAAAAGAAGTTGGCGCTTCCTGATTTTGGGGTTGGGGCAAAAGCACTTTACTGGAGAAATTATGTACATGCAAGCAGACAGGATTTTCACCCATTGTTTGGATTATGGTCTGTGATTTTAGCTGCCCTTGGGATTGCTTTTGCCATCCTTTCCAACTTTGATTGGTTTTCTCATAAAGTATTGAATGGCTATTTGTTGATGTTAGTCGGGATCAATTTTTTTGCTGGAATAGGAAGAGGCTCTGTTGGGGATCTGAAGAAACCTTATTTCTTTTTAATTCCGGCTTCCTGGTCCTCCAAACTCTGGAATGTCATAAAATTGGACTTGGTACAATTAGGCTTGATCTCCTGGGTATTGATTATTCCTTCTGTTTTGATAGCAGGCTTGGACTGGAAATTGATTTTGTTTTATCCCCTGTGTGTGTTTTTGGTATACATAGTCGGTTTGACGATCAATATGATTCCCAAAGTAGCATTTGAAGAAGGCTGGGATCAAAAGCTCATTAAACCATTAATGATTGGAGGGATTTTTCTTTTTGGAATTATACCGAGTTTGGTTGTCTCTGTTTTGATTTTCGTTTGGACCCGACAATTTGTCTGGATGCTTTTTGCATTTACAATAGGGCAAACATTTATCGCAGGGGTTTTAGTCCATGTTTTATTGGATGTGATCAGTAGATTGGAGCTCAAAGAGATTTAGGAGAATTAACGAAACTCTCACCGAATTTTATTTGGTTTTTGATTGTTTGATTCGTGAGAGGGAAGAAAATTCCCTTAATTTTGTAGCTCCAAATGTAACTGAACTATGATTTACAATTCCATCATTGAAACCATCGGTAATACCCCGATGATCCGATTAAACAAACTTGCCAAAGATATCAAAGGTGAAGTGCTGGTTAAGGTTGAATATTTCAACCCGGGCAACTCCATGAAAGATAGAATGGCAATCAAAATGGTGGAGGATGCCGAAAAAGCTGGAATTTTAAAGCCGGGAGGTACAATCATAGAAGGAACTTCCGGAAATACAGGAATGGGTTTGGCTTTGGCTGCTGTTGCGAAAGGTTATAAGTGTATTTTTACCATGGCTGATAAGCAGTCCAAAGAAAAAATCGATATTCTTAAGGCTGTAGGGGCTGAGGTAATCGTATGCCCTACCAATGTTTCTCCAGAGGACCCACGCTCTTATTATTCAGTAGCGAGGAAGCTGAATGCGGATATTCCCAACTCTTTTTATCCAAACCAATACGATAACTTATCCAATACCGCTGCTCACTACGAGACTACCGGTCCAGAGATCTGGAATGATACAGACGGGAAAATCACGCATTATGCGGCTGGGGTAGGGACCGGAGGTTCCATGTGTGGTACAGCTAAATATTTGAAAGAGCAGAATTCGAATATTGTTACTGTGGGGATTGATACTTATGGTTCTGTATTCAAAAAATATAAGGAAACTGGTGTTTTTGATGAGAAGGAAGTATATCCTTATTTGACTGAGGGAATTGGAGAGGATATTTTGCCGAAGAATGTCAACTTCGATATGATTGATCACTTTGTCAAAGTAACTGATAAAGATGCAGCTGTTATGACCAGGAGATTGGCCAGAGAAGAAGGGCTTTTTGTCGGATGGTCTTGTGGATCTGCGGTTCATGGAGCTTTGGAATGGGCTAAGGAAAATCTGAAAGAAGGAGATCAAATGGTGATTATTCTACCGGATCATGGAACCCGCTATTTGGGTAAGGTCTATAATGATGATTGGATGAGAAATCACGGTTTTTTGGAAGACAAAACTTACTCCACGGCCAGAGATATTATTTCCAAAAGACCGGCTAGCTATTCTTTGGTATCTGTCAAAAAATCAGATTCTATCAAAGAAGCAATCGGGATGATGAATAAAACAAGTGTATCCCAAATCCCTGTATTGGATGGAGAGGAAGTAGTAGGGAGTTTGACAGATACCAAGTTGCTTTCCAAAATAATTGATAACCCATCCTTGAAAGATGGAAAAGTGGAGGATGTAATGGAGTCTTCTATGACTTTTGTGGCTGGGGATAGTACACTGGACGTGTTATCTTCCATGATTGAAAAAGAAAAGGCAGTGTTGGTAAGAGATGGAAATGATCAAATTCACATCATTACCAAACACGATATTTTAGAAGCGTTTACTAATTAAGTTTACATTGATTGATCCAAGAAAAGCAGAGCGTCTGCTCAATTCGCCAGTACATTTTGATATTGATCAAGCATTAAAAAGAGGTTGGGAGCTATTTAAAGCCCAACCTCTGATTTTGATCATGTATTTTTTATTGATCATGGTAGTTTCCGTTGGTCCTGCGTTTTATCTGGAGGATTTCTCTACCATCATTAGCTTATTGATAGGCCCACCTTTGACCGCTGGTTTTTATCTGTTGGCGAATAAGATCAGCAGGGGAGAACAGGTAGAATTCAAAGACTGCTTTGATGGATTTAAATTTTGGTTGCCTGTAGTAGGTGTTAATATTATCACTGGGATAATCACTGTCTTGGGAGTTATAGCGCTTATTATTCCAGGTATTTATTTGGGGGTGGCATATACTTTTGCGATGCCATTTGTTTTGTTTGCGGGTACTGAGTTTTGGACTTCTATGGAAATAAGCAGGAAATTGATTACCAAGGTTTGGTGGCGATTTTTCGCTTTTTTAATCCTGATTGTCTTGATCAATATGGTTGGGATCTTATGCTTGGGAGTAGGCTTTTTGGTATCAGGTCCTTTTTCTTACATGGCTATTTATGCCGCATTTGAGGAGTTGACAGGGGATTTATTAGTGGAGGATGATGCAAATCCAACCATCACTCATGAGTCAGAATCATAGCCTCTAATCTATTTCTACATTTTTGACTTAATTCCAGAATGGCAGTTTCAGAAGGCTGGGGAGGGGATATGGCTTCAGAAAAATAGATTCGGACTTTTCCTGGCTTCAAAAGCAATGAGCCTCTTTTCATGATCTCATCTGCACCTATAACAGCCATGGGAAGAATCGGAATACCAGTTTCAATAGAAAGTCGAAATGCCCCTTTTTGAAAAGGCAGTAAAGTTTGGTCGGTATCATTTCTGGTGCCTTCAGGAGCTACTACGACCGATTTCCCTTTGGATAAAAGTTCTACCAGTTTTTTGACGCTTTTTCTTCTAGACTCGGTGGAGGTTCTATCTACCCAAATCGCAAACTTCCCTACTATCCAGCCGAAAATTGGGATTTTGGAAAGCTCTTTTTTTCCCAAAGCTTTCAAAGTTTGTGGGATTGCCATAGGAATGACCGGAGCATCTATGAATGAGCGGTGATTAAAAATGAAAATATAGGGTTGCCTGCGGTCAATATGCTCTAAACCTTCTACCTGATAGCTGATCCCTGAAAGAAAGGACCAGATTCCGGCCCAGCTTCGAATAAAAAAGAAAGAAATTCTATCCCCTTTGTCTGAAATCATAACTGGGATCACTATGAATAAACCCAAAATCATCATGAGTCCAGCAAATAGGATTGCGGCGTAAATGGTATAAATTGTCTGAAAGAACTTGATCATCAGAAATTATCCTTAAATTTGGGTTCGAAAATAATCCTTTAACTCTTTGCTTGCACAGGCCCTGAAGCGTTCAGGGCTTTTTTCTTGCTCCAATTTTGTGAAAAAAATCCAATTCAAAGATTTTTTGAGCAGATGAAGCACATTTCAAGTGATTTTTTGACTCCCTTTTCTTGAAATTACAGAAAATCAGTACCTTTGCAGTCCGTTCGGGTGAACGGGGTGGTTTGGCAAGTGCTAAATCGCTGATTCATAACCAAAAACCGCAGTTAATCGGCCCGGTAACTGTCGGCATTTTTAGGGTCATTATTTATTATGTCTAAACAAGATTTTAACTGGGAAAACTTCGAAACCAAAGGATTCGGAGAAGGCTATTCCAAAGCACAACGTGAGGAAATGGCTGCGATGTACGAAGGTACATTGAACGAGATCACTGAGAAAGAAGTGATCAAAGGAACCGTAGTAGGTGTGAACGACAAGGACGTGATCATCAACATTGGTTTCAAATCCGATGGTTTGGTTCCATTGAACGAATTCCGTGACTTGGAGTCCATCAAGCCTGGTGACGAAGTAGAAGTATTCATCGAAGAGCAGGAGAATGCTTTGGGTCAGTTGATCCTTTCCCGTAAAAAAGCAAAAATCGTTCGTGCTTGGCAGGATATCGAGAGCGCATTTGAAAATGATAGCGTGATCGAAGGTCTTGTGAAGAGAAGAACCAAAGGTGGTTTGATCGTAGATATCTACGGTGTAGAAGCCTTCTTGCCAGGTTCTCAGATCGATGTGAAGCCTATCAGAGATTTCGATATCTATGTAGGTAAGAAAATGGAAGTGAAAGTGGTGAAAATCAACCACGCTAACGATAACGTAGTCGTTTCTCACAAAGTCTTGATCGAGAAAGATCTCGAGAAGCAAAAAGCAGAAATCCTCAACAACCTGGAAAAAGGTCAGGTATTGGAAGGTGTGATCAAGAACATGACCAACTTCGGTGTATTCATCGACTTGGGTGGTGTAGATGGTCTACTTCACATTACAGATATTTCTTGGGGACGTATCAATCATCCAGAAGAAGTATTGCAGTTGGATCAGAAAGTACAGATCGTTGTGCTTGACTTTGATGATGACAAGAAGAGAATTTCTTTGGGTATGAAGCAGTTGACTTCTCATCCATGGGATTCTTTGGCAGGCAACTTGGAAGTTGGTTCCAAAGTACAAGGTAAGATTGTAAACGTAGCTGACTACGGTGCATTCTTGGAATTGGCTCCTGGAGTTGAAGGTTTGATTCACGTTTCTGAAATGAGCTGGTCTCAGCACTTGAGAAACCCTGCTGATTTCGTGAAAGTAGGAGACGAAATCGAAGCAGTTGTATTGACTTTGGACAAGGACGAAAGAAAAATGTCCCTAGGCATTAAGCAATTGACTGAAGATCCTTGGACTAAGGAAGATATGTCTACCAAGTATGCAGTAGGTACTAAGCACAAAGGTGTGGTTCGTAACTTGACTAACTTCGGGCTATTCTTGGAAATGGAAGAAGGAATCGACGGTTTGGTTCACGTATCTGACCTTTCTTGGACTAAGAAAATCAAGCATCCATCTGAATTCGTAAAAGTAGGAGATGAGCTAGATGTAGCTGTATTGGAATTGGACGTAGAAAACAGAAGATTGGCGCTAGGTCACAAGCAGTTGGAAGAGAACCCATGGGATACTTTCGAAACTGTATTCCCTGTAGGATCTGTGCATAAGTGTACTGTTGTTTCTAAAAACGACAAAGGTGCTGTGCTGGAGCTTCCTTACGGTTTGGAAGGCTTTGCTACTTCTAAAAACTTGGAGAAAGAAGACGGATCTCAAGTTGAGGTTGGTGAGTCTTTGGACTTCAAAGTGACTGAATTCTCTAAGGATGACAAGCGTATTGTAATGTCTCATACAGCTATGTTCCGTGAAGAAGCTAAGCCAGCTAAGAAAGCTGCTTCTACTAAGAAGAAAGAAGATGCTGCTGACAAGACTCCAGCTGAAAAGTCTACCCTAGGTGATTTGGATGCTTTGGCAGAATTGAAAGAGAAAATGGAAGGTGGCAAGAAGTAATTCTTGACCTCTTATATAACATAAAACGCCGGCTGCAAAGTCGGCGTTTTTTTTTTGAAAAATTCGTGATTTACCTGTTGAAATAGGCGCTGAAATCAAAGGAATGAATAGATAATAAGCAGTCCTACTCCAGGTAAGCTTGCTTCCTTTTTTTAGATTTAAATCGGCAAACTTCCTCTAATATCTGTCTTCTCGAGATCGTATATTTTTGGAATGCACAAGTCTCTATTATTCTTACTTTTAATTTGCGATAGGATAAGTCAGTAGATTTAGAGTTGAAAATCAGTGCTTTGAAAAATAAAAAAAGCACCTTCGCTATGAAGGTGCTTGAGTGAGGTCGCGAGCGGATTCGAACCGCTGTACAAGGTTTTGCAGACCTCTGCCTAGCCACTCGGCCACGCGACCATTTGAAATCGGAATGCAAATGTAGGAATTAATGATTCTAGTGCAAAAGCAGTTCCATAATTTTTTGGAAAATGAGCAGGTTCTTCAAAAAATTCAATTCTTATTAGAATTAAAATATTTACGGTTTTTCTTGGTTTTTTGAACTCCTCTAAAATTGATATTTAAGGTATTTATTTATAAAGATTCTAAATAATTTCCGGTCATAGTTTATTCTTTTAAATAATTGAAAATCAGATTATTATATAATATTTAGGATTGATTGATGATTTTTTGCTGTCCATCAACTCTTGTTTGAAAAATAACGCCCGGATACTACCTTTGCAGGGGTTATTGAAAACCGATTAAACTATTTAATTAGCTATAATATGTTATCCAAACGCTCGTTAGTAGGGGTTCGACTGAATTTCCACACGCTGGCAGTGCTGTTTTTCTTACTGATCGGAACGCAGGCATTTGCTGCTGATCCGGCAGTGTCAGATAGTGATGAAGCCGTTGCTGCTGGGAAATCTCTCTTTAATGCGAACTGTAAAACGTGTCACAAGCTTGATCAAAAAGCAATTGGTCCGGCTCTAAGAGGAATCACCGAAAGAAGATCCATCGACTGGGCAAAACGATTCATCAAAAATTCAAGCGCAGTAATCGCTTCTGGAGATGAATACGCGGTGGCTTTGTACGCTGAGTACAACAACACCAACATGCCACAACATGAATTCTTATCAGATGGTGACCTTGACAATTTGTTGTCATATATAGAATATGGCGATAAGGTCGATCCAGCCGCTCAGGCAGCTGCAGGTGCAGTTGGTGCTGAAGGTGAAGTAGCTGCAGGTGGAGGAGTACCAAGCGAGTATTTGACCATTATTGTAGTGGTATTGGTCATTGTTCTTCTTTTGATCCTGATTGTATTAGGGTTGATCATCTCTGTTTTGACCAAATACATTGATAAGCAGGACTTAGATGAGGATGACAAAGAATTCGTTTCTCAAAAATTCAATTTCGGTAAAGTATTAAAGAGTGATGGCTTTATCATCATTGTAACTGCCTTAGTGGTTGCTTTGGTTGCTAAAACCGCAATCGATGGACTTTATTCAGTGGGTGTGCAGCAAGGATATGCTCCTACCCAGCCAATTGCCTACTCTCACGCGCTACATGCAGGACAATTAGAGATTGCTTGTCAGTATTGCCATACTGGGGTAGAGATTGGTAAGTCTGCTAATATTCCTTCTCCAAACATTTGTATGAATTGCCACACCCATGTGCAGAACGTGCAAGGCAAAGAGGGAATCTCTCCAGAAATTCAAAAAATCTACGATGCGGTAGATAATAATAAACCAATTGAATGGGTTCGTGTACACAACTTGCCTGATTTGGCTTACTTCAACCACTCACAGCACGTGAAGGTAGGAGGTATTGAATGCCAGACTTGTCACGGTCCAATCGAAGAAATGGAAGTGGTTTATCAGCACTCTTCTCTTACCATGGGATGGTGTATTGACTGCCACAGACAAACTGAGATTGCTTCTGCAGGCAATGAGTACTATGACAAATTGGTTCAATTGCACTCTGATTCCAAAGATGCCTTGAAAGTGAAAGACATCGGAGGTTTAGAATGTGCTAAGTGCCACTATTAATTCATTCATTTCGCAAATTCATTCCTAGATCATAAAATGAAGGAAACTAAAAAAACATACTGGAAAGGGCTTGAGCAGCTCAACAACGATCCAGAGTTTGTAAAGCATGCCGACCGGGAATTTCCCGAGCTTCCTTCCGCATTGGGCGAGGATGGCAGTGCTTCCAGAAGGGATTTTCTAAAATTGATGGGATTCAGCTTGGCCGCAGCTTCTTTGGCTGCCTGTGAAGCTCCTGTTCGAAAAGCTATTCCTTATGTGAATAAGCCGGTTGACGTTAACCCTTCCATTCCAAATTATTACGCATCTACTTTTGCTTCCGGAGGTGATTATGCTTCTGTTGTAGTAAAAACAAGAGAAGGTCGTCCTATCAAAATTGATGGAAACGAGCTTTCTCCTATTAATAAAGGTAAGGTAAATGCCATTGTTGAAGCTTCTGTACTTTCTCTTTATGATAAAGAGCGATTGGCAGGACCTTATGCCAATGGTCAAAAAACCGACTGGGCTGCGCTTGATGCTGAAGTAAAAAGCAAACTAGCAAGTGCAGGTTCGGTAAAAATTGTTTCCAATACCATTCTTTCTCCTTCTACTATGAAAGCGATGCAGCAATTTGCTGATGCATTCGGAGGAGCTGAAGTGATCATGTATGATCCACTTTCCAATTATGGTATTACTAAAGCTGCTGAAACTTTCTACGGTGCTGCAGTGCTTCCATCTTATTCTTTTGATAAGGCTAAAACCATCGTTTCCTTCGGAGCTGATTTCCTAGGTACATGGATTTCCCCAATCGAATTTGCTGGACAATATGGTAAAACAAGAAAAATCAGTAAAGAGAAGCCGGAAATGTCCCGTCATTATCAGTTTGAGTCTAATTTGACTCTAACTGGTGCGAATGCGGATTACAGAACTCCAATCAAAGCTTCTCAAAGTGGGTTGGCTGTTTTGGCATTATATAATGCCATTGCAAAGAAAGCTGGTGTAGCTCCTGTTTCTGCTCCTGCAGTGGAAGTTGCTCACCTGGACAAAGCAGCTAATGACCTTTGGGCTAGCAGAGGTGCTTCTTTGGTTGTTTCCGGATCTAATGATCCAAACGTTCAAATAGTAATCAACGCAATCAACGAATTGCTTGGAAATAATGGTTCAACAGTAGACTTCTCTTCGCCTGTTTATTTCAGAAAGGGAGACGATGCTAGAATGAACCAATTCGTAAATGAATTGAAAGCTGGACAGGTTGGTGGAGTTATTTTCTACAACTGTAACCCGGTTTACGATCATGCAAGAGGTACTGAAATCGCTGAAGGTATTGCTAAAGCAAGAGTTAGCTTGGCAACCAACGGTACAATGGATGAAACAGCTTCCTTGGTACAGTACATTGCTCCTGATCATCATTATTTGGAGTCTTGGAATGACTTCCAACCTAAGTTAGGTCATTATTCACTTTCTCAGCCTACAATTTCTCCTTTGTTTGATACTCGTCAGGCTCAGGATTCTTTCTTGACTTGGGCTGGTTCTACTACTAATTACTACGATTTCTTACAGCAAAACTGGCAGTCAGAAATGTATGCCACTGCTGAAAATGCAGGTTCTTTCCAGGAATTCTGGGATAGAGCACTTTTCAATGGAGTATATGCTGTAGAAAGGGCTGGTACTGCTTTAGCTCCTGTTGGAGATGCTGCAAGTGCAGCTGCCGCTGTAGCCAAAGCTTACAAAGCAGATAATGCAGGTGCTGAATTGGTAGTTTACTCCAAAGTTGCTATCGGTAATGGTACTTTCGCTAACAACCCTTGGTTGCAGGAAACTCCAGATCCAATCACAAAAGCTACTTGGGATAACTATTTGACGGTTTCTCAGAAATGGGCATCCGAAAACGGAGTGACCATGGTGGAAGAAAACACTAAGAAAGCTTCTATCACAGTAAATGGTAAATCACTTATTCTTCCAATCTTGATCCAACCAGGTCAAGCTGAAGGTACCTTCGGATTGGCTTTAGGATATGGTAGAACAAAAGCAGGTAGAGTTGCTAATGGAGTAGGTGTGAATGCTTACGAACTATTGGATGCTTCTGCAGGCTTTGTGAATTTCGATATTACTTCAGGTGTAGAAGTGGCTGTAACTGGTGATTCTTATAAGATCGCGAGAACTCAGACACACCAGACTTTCATGGGACGTGAAAACGTGATCCAGGAAGCTACTTTGGCAGATTATAAGAAAGATGCCTCTGCTGGTAGATATAAGCCTGAAATATACAAGGATGGTGAATTTGTAAAACCATCTAAGATCTCTCTTTGGAGTGGTCATAAATATAGCCAGCATCACTGGGGTCTTGCTATTGATATGAACTCCTGTATTGGATGTTCTGCATGTTCTGTAGCTTGTCAGGTTGAAAACAACGTGGCAGTTGTAGGAAAGCAAGAAGTGTTGAACAGAAGAGAAATGGCTTGGATCAGAATTGACCGCTATTATTCTTCAGATGCTCCGGCTAATGATTTGGATGGAATGGAGAAAGCTTCAGAAAATCCTGAGGTAACCTTCCAGCCTATGATGTGTCAGCAGTGTAACAACGCTCCTTGTGAGACTGTATGTCCTGTTGCTGCGACCACTCACTCCTCAGAAGGATTGAATCAAATGACTTATAACAGATGTATCGGTACAAGATATTGTGCCAACAACTGTCCTTATAAAGTACGTCGATTCAACTGGTTCAAATATCATGATAACAAAGACTTCGCTGGAGTCAATGTTGCTCAAAACGATGATTTGGGTAAGATGGTATTGAATCCGGACGTGACTGTTCGTGTACGTGGTGTAATGGAAAAATGCTCCATGTGTGTGCAGCGTATTCAAGCTGGTAAATTGGCAGCTAAGCGTGAGAAGCGTAAGATTCAGGATGGAGAAATCAATGTAGCTTGTGCTACAGCTTGTCCTACTGATGCTTTGGTATTTGGTGATATGAATGATCCAAACAGCCGAGTTTCTAAGCTCTTGAAAATCGAAGAAAACACTACTTCTGCATTGAAGGAAGTGAATGAAGAAAGAGCTTATCACGTATTGGAGGAGATCAACGTAAGTCCAAACGTTTGGTACTTCACCAAAATCAGAAATAAAGAGAAAAACGAAGCGTAATCATAATTTTATAAACTATGCAGGTTACTTCATCCGTACGTCAGCCGTTAGTTACCGGAGGCAAAACCTACCATGATGTTACACATGATGTGTCACGTCAGGTGGAGGGCAAACCATCTTTAGCTTGGTTCTTGGCCTTCCTTACAGCTGCAGGCGTGTTGGCTTTAGGATCAATTGCCCTTATTGCCACCCTTTGGGAGGGTATTGGAATGTGGGGTTTGAACAAAACCATCGGTTGGGCTTGGGATATCACCAACTTCGTGTGGTGGGTTGGTATCGGTCACGCCGGTACTTTGATTTCAGCCGTATTGTTACTTTTCAGACAGAAGTGGAGAACATCCATCAACAGAGCTGCTGAAGCGATGACAATTTTCGCGGTTATCTGTGCTGCGATGTTCCCGGTGATTCACATGGGTAGACCTTGGTTAGGTGCTTATTGGGCCCTTCCATTGCCAAATACCTTTGGTTCACTTTGGGTAAACTTCAACTCTCCATTGCTTTGGGACGTGTTTGCGATTTCGACTTATTTCTCTGTATCATTAGTTTTCTGGTACATTGGCTTGATTCCTGATTTCGCAACGATCCGTGACAGAGCTACTGGATTGAGAAAAACAATTTATGGTGCGCTTTCATTTGGTTGGGATGGTGCTGCAAAAACTTGGATGAGATACGAATCTGTATCCTTGATTTTGGCAGGTTTGGCTACTCCTTTGGTACTTTCTGTACACACTATCGTATCCTTTGACTTTGCTACTTCAGTAATTCCTGGATGGCATACTACCATCTTCCCTCCATACTTCGTTGCTGGTGCGATTTTCTCCGGTTTCGCGATGGTATTGACCTTGATGATTATTACCAGAAAGGTTTTCAAATTGGAAGATTATATCACCATGGGACACATTGAATTGATGAATATTGTAATCATCATCACAGGTTCCATCGTGGGTATTGCTTATATCACAGAATTCTTTATCGCTTGGTATTCTGGAGTTGAGGCTGAGCAATATGCATTTATCAACAGAGCTACCGGACCTTACTGGTGGGCTTACTGGTCTATGATGACTTGTAACGTGATTTCTCCTCAACTTTTCTGGTTCAAGAAAATTAGAACCTCCATTGTCGCTACCTTCCTTCTTTCTTTGGTAGTAAACATCGGAATGTGGTTTGAGCGATTTGTAATTATCGTTACTTCCCTACACAGGGATTATCTTCCATCCTCTTGGGCTATGTTCTACCCAACTTGGGCTGATGTGGGAGTTTATATGTTCACCTTCGGATTGTTCTTTACCTTATTCTTCCTGTTTGCGAAGTTCTTCCCGGTAATCAACATGGCTGAGGTAAAGTCAGTATTGAAATCATCATCTGAAAAAGCTGCTAAATAATCATGGAAAGAGATACACATTTTATTCTTGGAGTGTACGAGGACGAAGATGTCCTTCTCCATGCGGTTAAAGAAGTAAGATCCACTGGAGTAAAAATCCATGAAGTTTACTCTCCTTATCCTGTTCACGGATTAGAGCATGTATTAGGCTACAAAAGAAGTAGACTTCCTATAGCTGCCTTCCTATTTGGTATGTTGGGAACTAGCTTGGCCTTGACCATGCAGTTTTACATGATGAAGTTTGATTGGCCTATGATTATTGGTGGTAAAGACTTTGCAGCTTTCCCTGATTTTATTCCTGTTTCCTTCGAAATGACAGTATTACTTGCTGCTTTTGGTATGGTAGGAGTATTTATGGTAAGCTCAAACTTGAAGCCTTGGGCGCAGCCTAGGATTTTCGATGTCAGAATCACTGATGATAAGCATGTGATGGCAATTGACATCGCTAATAACAGTAGCATGGAAGTGGAGAAAATTAAGGAAATCCTTAAATCCTCCGGTGCTACAGAGGTAAATAATAAAAGTTTTGAATAGTAATTCTGGAAATATGAAGATTGCTAAAACACTAAGTATTTTGGGAGTATCTGCCCTTGCTTTCTTCGGCTGTAGAGCTGGAGGAGACAATCAGGGATTGGAATATGCCCCTCAAATGTATCACTCTGTAGCATATGAGCCTCTTACTCAGATTACTGATGAAGAGCAGGGTAAATGGTTATCTACCCGTGAAGATGAAAAGGGTGAGTTCTTCAACAGTAACGTCTACAATCCTCATAACATGAATATGAGAGAGCCAGTAGAAGGTACTGTTCCAAGAAATAAGAATGGATTTCTGCCTCATAGACTGAAGCAGTTTGAATTGGAAGAAGCAGCTCTAATTGAAAATCCAATCGAGCTTTCTGATCCAATTTTGAAAGAAGGAGAAGTTCTATTTCAGCAATATTGTTCTTCCTGCCATGGTAAAGGTGGAGAAGGTGACGGAAAAGTTGGTGAGATTATCGGTGGTGTAGCTAACCTAAAAGGTGGAGCTTACATCGATCTTCCAGAAGGCCATATTTTCCACGTAATTACCAAAGGTAAAGGTAGAATGGGAGCCCATGGTTCTCAGATTACTACTGAAAACCGATGGAAGATCGTTCACTATGTTAAACAAGTAATTCAGAAGCAGTAATCATGGCTCACGACGTACAGAACTATAATTTGGATCAAAAATTTGATTTCAACGCGGGCATCAAAAAGTCTTTGTTGACTATTTTGGGTATTGGTGCTGCTTTACTTGTAATCGGTATTGTGATGGCAATGACCGGTGGTGGTCATGCTGAAGATGGAGCAGAGGCAACAGGCCATGCATTTCACTGGTATGAAAGGTTGTTCGCAAACGTGTGGATCAATAATGTGTATTTCACAGGTATTGCCATCGTTGGTGTTTTCTTCTTTGCTATTCAATATGCAGCTCAAGCAGGTTGGTCAGCTCCTATCACTAGGGTAATGTTATCTTTTGGTAACTGGTTGCCATATGCTGCTTTGATTATGATTGCTAGTTTTTTCCTTATGGGACATAATTTGTTCCATTGGTGGCATGCAGAGTTGTTCGATCCTAATTCTCCGGAATATGATTCAATTATTGACGGAAAAGGAGCATTCTTTTTCTGGCCAATGGAAAAAGGAACTTTCCCGATTTTCTACATTGCCAGAATGATTATCTTCTTTGGATTTTGGGTATTCTTCTTCAACAAGTTTAAGAAAATAGCTGCAGCGGAAGATCAATTAGGTGGAAATACTCATTGGTTTAAAATGAGAAGCTGGTCTGCTTATTTCTTGGTTTTCTTTGCAGTTTCTTCTTCTGTTTCTGCATGGGACTGGGTAATGTCAATTGACACTCACTGGTTCTCTACTCTTTTCGGCTGGTATGTGTTTGCTTCCTGGTTTGTTGCAGGACTTTCTGCAATCACACTTTTGACTATTTTCTTGAAAGGAAAAGGATATCTGGAAATGGTCAATGAAAACCATATCCATGATCTTGGAAAGTTTGTATTTGGCTTCTCCATTTTCTGGACTTATTTGTGGTTTTCGCAGTTCCTTTTGATCTATTATGCCAACATACCTGAAGAAACAGTTTACTTTGTTGAGAGACTGTCAAGTGACGTGTATGGACCGTTCATTTTCGTAAACATCGGGATGAACTTTGTCCTTCCATTCTTAGTTTTAATGACAAGAGATGCAAAACGTCATGGAGTTTTCCTTAAGTTAGTTTGTACGCTATTATTGGTTGGTCACTGGGTAGATTTCTTCCTGATGGTTCAGCCGGGTACGCTAGGTCATAATGGAGGAATTGGTTTCATGGAAGTAGGAATGCTTCTCGTATATGGTTCAGCGGTGGCGTTGGTTGTGTTAGGAGGCTTGGCCAAAGGAAATCTTCTTCCTAAAAATCACCCAATGCTTGAGGAGAGCTATCATCATCACATTTAATTAAAGCCGAAAAGATTTAAATATGTACGGATTTCTTATTGCAGTTGGGGTTCTTTTGCTACTATCCATCATCTGGATGGTATATAGAATCCAAACCTTGGTTTCAGTAGTAAAAGGATCAGACAAAAAAATTGCGACAGGCAGTAATAAAGTCAATGCGATCTTATTCGTATTGTTTCTGCTTGGTACAGGAATTTTGATGTTCTGGTATTCTATCAAAGAATTTGATAATTATCAGCTTCCAGTTGCTTCTGAGCACGGTGTGCTTACAGATCAATTATTCTGGATTACCATGGCGGTAACTGGAGTTGTTTTTCTGATTACGCACGTTTTACTGTTTATCTTCCCTTACAAGTATCAGTATAAAGAGGACCGAAAGGCTACTTTCTATCCCGATAATAATAAGCTAGAAATCATTTGGACTGTTGTTCCTGGTGTAGTTTTGGCTGGTTTAGTTATTTCTGGATGGATGGCTTGGTCTGACATCACTGCTCCTGCGCCTGAAAAAGCTCATGTAATTGAAATCATGGGTTATCAGTTTGCTTGGGACGTAAGATATGCTGGAAAGGATAATGTTTTGGGAGATTATGATTACAGATTAACTAGTGCTCAAAACTCTCATGGTGTTGATTTCTCTGATAAAAATGCAATTGATGATTTTCCTTCTCCGGTAGTAGTAATTCCGAAGGGAGAACCAGTATTGTTTAAAATCAGAGCAAGAGATGTGCTTCACTCAGTTTTCGCTCCTCATATGAGATTGAAAATGGATGCAGTGCCGGGTATGCCAACCAGATTCTGGTTTGTGCCAACCAAAACAACTGCTGAAATGAGGGAGGAATTAGGTAATCCTGAGTTTAACTATGAGATCGCTTGTACTGAAATCTGCGGTCGAGGTCACAATGGGATGAGAAAAGTGATAGAGGTGGTAGAGCCAGCGGCCTACCAGAAGTGGTTATCGGAACAGAAATCTTTCATTCAAAATAATCCTGCTTTAGCAAAAGGATTAGAGTCAGATGTGAAAGAACTGGCAGAAATTCAATAAGCGAACAAAAACACAAAATTATAAACTATGGCTACAGCGTCAGTTGCAACTCATGACACGGCCCATGATCATCACGATCACGAGCATCATGATAATTTTGTAACCAAATACATTTTCTCTACTGATCATAAAATGATCGGTAAGCAATTCTTGGTAACAGGTATTTTCTGGGCAATCATTGGTGGATTTCTTTCCATCCTATTCAGATTGCAATTAGGATTTCCTGAAATGAATTTAGAGTTCCTTCGCCCTCTATTGGGTGGATGGATTGATGAATCGGGTGCTTTGGATCCTACCTTCTACCTTGCTTTAGTGACAATGCATGGTACCATCATGGTATTCTTTGTATTGACTGCAGGTTTGAGCGGTACATTCTCCAATTTCCTGATTCCTCTTCAAATTGGAGCTAGAGATATGGCTTCAGGGTTTATGAACATGCTTTCTTACTGGTTCTTCTTCATGTCCAGTGTGATCATGTTTATTTCCCTATTCATTAAAACCGGTCCAGCAGGTGGTGGTTGGGTAGTTTACCCTCCTCTATCAGCATTAGAGCAGGCGATCCCTGGTTCTGGATTGGGTATGACTCTATGGTTGATTGCAATGACATTCTTTATTGCATCGTCTCTTCTAGGAGGTATCAACTATATTACAACTGTAATTAACCTTAGAACAAAAGGTATGTCTTTCTCAAGGCTTCCTTTGACAATTTGGGCTTTCTTCCTAACAGCAGTTATCGGACTACTATCTTTCCCTGTATTATTTGCAGCGGCTCTATTGCTAGTATTTGATAGAAGCTTTGGAACATCCTTTTACCTATCTGATATTTATATTGGTGGTGAAGCGCTTCCAAATACCGGTGGTAGCCCAGTATTGTATCAGCACTTGTTCTGGTTCTTAGGTCACCCTGAGGTATATATCGTATTGCTACCTGCATTGGGTATTACTTCTGAAGTTATAGCAACTAACTCCAGAAAGCCGATCTTTGGATATAAGGCAATGATTATATCCATGTTGGGGATTACCATTCTATCATTTATAGTTTGGGCTCACCACATGTTCGTATCAGGTATGAATCCATTCTTGGGTTCGATCTTTATGTTCTTGACTTTGATTATTGCAGTTCCATCTGCGGTAAAAGTATTTAACTACTTGACAACATTATGGAGAGGTAATTTGATCTTTACTCCAGCTATGTTGTTCTCAATTGGTCTGGTTTCCTTCTTTATCTCCGGTGGTTTGACTGGTATTTTCTTAGGAAACTCTGCTATTGACATTCAATTGCATGATACATATTTCGTAGTAGCTCACTTCCACTTGGTAATGGGATCTGCCTCCTTCTTTGGATTGCTAGCGGGTGTTTACCACTGGTTCCCTAAGATGTTTGGAAGAATGATGGATGCAAGATTGGGTTATATCCACTTCTGGTTGACATTTGTGGGTGTTTACATGGTATTCTTCCCAATGCACTACATCGGTATTGCTGGATTCCCAAGAAGATACTATAGCTGGACTAACTTTGAGTTTACTAACATGTATACTGATTTGAACATGTTTGTATCTGTAGCAGCTATTATTACCTTCTCTGCGCAGTTTATCTTCCTCTTTAACTTCTTCTACAGCATGTACAGAGGTAGAAAAGCGACGCTTAACCCATGGAGATCTAATACACTTGAGTGGACCACTCCAATTAATCCAGGTCACGGAAACTGGCCAGGAGAAATTCCTACGGTGTACAGATGGCCTTATGATTATTCAAAGCCAGGAGCACCTGAGGATTTCATCCCTCAGACTGTACCTCTTTCCGCGACTCCTGAGTCCAATCTTCCTCACGAGCAAGAGCAAGTGAAGCTTGAAATGGAAATTATGAAAGAGGAATCTGAGGTCTTGGTTGCCAATGAATCTAAACACTAAAAATAAAATAAACAGCTTTCGCCGGACGAGTTTAATTACGGTGATAGCTGTTTATTTCCTGATATTGGTCGGGGGCATAGTTCGGAGCACTGGTTCCGGAATGGGTTGTCCCGATTGGCCAAAATGTTTTGGGAGCGTGATACCACCAACTTCGGTAGATCAGCTCCCAAAAAATTATCAAGAGATTTATCTTGAAAAAAGATTAGCTAAAAACGAACGGTTTGTAGCAACCCTTGAAAAATTAGGCTTTGAAAAAGCAGCTTATCAAGTGGCCAATGATAAATCCATTTTAGTAGAAGAGGAGTTCAACGCTACTAAGACTTGGATTGAATACATCAATCGTCTGATTGGAGTATTGATTGGTTTCTTAATCATTTTCACAGTTTGGAAATCCTTCAAATTGTGGTCGGTAGATAAGTGGATTCCGATACTCTCAATTGCATCCTTGATACTTGTTTTATTTCAGGGATGGATAGGTTCGTTGGTTGTCTCTACCAATTTGCTGACTTGGATGATAACCTTTCATATGATCTTGGCTTTGCTGTTGGTTGGTTTACTTCTGTACATCAATCATAGAGCAGTTGATTTGATTAGGACAAAAGCCGATCTGTTTCAAGTTCCATCTAAACTCAGATGGATTTTGATTCTTGGAATAATCCTGATGTTTGCTCAAGTTATTTTGGGAACTCAGGTGCGAGAACAAATTGATCAGGTTGCCGCTAGTCTGGGAAATATGTTAAGAGAGGAATGGATTGAAAGGTCAGGAATAGAGTTCCTGATTCACAGATCTTTCTCGCTTGTACTATTGGGAGTGCATTTGCTTTATTTCTTTTGGGCATTTAAATATACCCTTAGAAAGTCCCAGGTAAACTTATGGTCTCAGGTGCTTATCCTATTGATTTTACTTGAAATTGCTTCCGGGATTGGTATGGCATATTTCGGTATTCCCGCCTTTCTTCAGCCTATACACTTATTACTTGGATCTCTGATTGTAGGAGTTCAGTTTATTCTGATTTTGCAGTTGAGAGACCATGTTCAGCTTAAGTTAAATACAAATTGAAAATGAGGACAGTTGGTGTAACTGACCATTCGATAATGGATGTCCTAGTTGGACGTCTGAAAGCCTACTCTGATCTACTGAAATTCAGATTGTCAGCTTTGGTGACTTTCTCTGCAGTCTTTGGTTATATTCTAGGCGATAGAGGAGCAAGCTTTGGTTGGTCTGGCTTTTTGGGACTAGCATTAGGTGGATTCCTGATTTCAGGTGCTTCAGGCGCTGCCAATGAAATCATGGAGCGGGATTTGGATAAGTTGATGAAGCGAACCCAAAACCGACCTTTACCCTTACAGATTATTTCTCTTAAAGAAGCATATTGGTTCACCACAATCGTGGCAATAATAGGTGTTTCTTTGCTTTGGATTTTCACTAATCCATTGACCACTTGGTTAGGAATATTAAGCATGGTGCTTTATGTATTTGCTTATACTCCTTTGAAAAAAGTTGGTCCTATCGCAGTATTTGTTGGAGCTATTCCTGGAGCCATGCCTCCTTTATTAGGATGGACTGCCGCTACAGGACAAATTACTTATGAGGCGCTAATCATTTTCGGTATTCAATTTATCTGGCAGTTCCCTCATTTTTGGGCAATTGCTTGGGTAAGTGATGAGGATTATAAGAAAGCAGGCTTTAAGTTGTTGCCAAGCGGTGGAGGACAGGATTTGAATACAGCTATTCAAATCATGATATACACCTTGTTTTTGCTTCCTCTCGGTTTATTGCCAAGCTATTTTGGTTTGACTGGTTTGAATTCCGGGATTGTGGCAACTATCTGTGGTGTATTGTTCTTAGCTCAGACCTTTTCATTAATGAGGGACTGTTCTAGAAAGTCTGCTTTGAAGATCATGTTTGGGTCATTCCTTTATTTGCCAATTGTTCAGATTGCGTATTTATTGGATAAACTACCTTAATGATGGAAAAAGAATTGAAATATGTAGATATGGTGGAACAGCCTATCTCAATGCATCCAAAGAAGTTTGCATTGTGGCTGTTTATGGTTACTGTGGTGATGATTTTTGCTGCTTTGACCAGTGCCTACATCGTACGTCAAGCAGAAGGAAATTGGCTGGATTACGAATTGCCTAATATATTTTGGGTTACTTCTGGAATTGTAGTTTTGAGCTCAGTTTTCCTTCATTTTGCTTATGTCTCAGCTAAGAAGGATAATATTTCTCAGCTTCGTATAGGTATGGTGGGTGCAGTTGTCCTAGGGCTGGCCTTTTTGGTAGGTCAATGGTATAGCTGGGTTGCTCTGGTAGATAGAGAAGTGTTTTTTGTAGGTAATCCTGCAGGCTCCTTTCTATATGTATTTACCGGATTACACGCCTTACACCTTATTAGCGGTGTGATATTTCTGATTATTGTATTAATTTCGACCTTTAGATATAAAGTTCATTCACAATCAATGAATACAATGGAGATGGCCACTACCTATTGGCATTTCCTCGGAGGTTTGTGGATTTATCTCTTTATGTTTTTGCTATTGAATCATTAAAATTAACCTGGTACAAATAAATTAATTATGTCTGCGCATTCTACTGCAATTGGAGTAAGCTCTAAAAGAGGCGTTTGGGGAGGTGGAAACGAACCTCTTAAAGCCAGCTATGGAAAACTGATGATGTGGTTTTTCTTGCTCTCCGACATCTTTACCTTTGCTGCTTTTTTGATCAGCTACTTAGCAATCCGTGTAAGTTATCCAGCTTATACAGGTCCTGCTGACACCTTTGTAGGATCTAACGAATACTGGCCAGTTCCTGAATTGGTATTCGAAGCTGTTCCATTTCTACATGGGATTCATGCTCCATTGGTTTTCGTAGGTATCATGACATTCATTTTGATTTCCAGCTCAGTTACCATGGTATTGGCTGTAGAAGCAGGACACAGAAATGATAGAAATGATGTAGTAAAATGGATGCTTTGGACTATGTTGGGTGGTATTACTTTCCTTGCATGTCAGGCTTGGGAGTGGAATCACTTTATCCATGGTACAGATGGAGGAACTGTCCTTACCTATGTCAACTCTTTAAATAGACAAGTTACAGAAACAGTCTTTGGGGCAAACTTGGTGGTGAATGAATATGGACCAGCCTCTTTCGCTCAGTTGTTTTTCTTCATAACCGGTTTCCATGGTTTTCACGTAACTATTGGTGTTGTACTTCTTTTCCTTTGCTTTTATCAGGCGGCAGTGGGAGTGTATGACCGAAGAGGCCATTATGAAATGGTTGAAAAAATCGGACTTTACTGGCACTTTGTAGACTTGGTATGGGTCTTCGTGTTTACCTTGTTCTATCTAATCTAAGCATTTAAAATTCTTGTAATATGGAAATTCAGGATAACAAGTCAACCTTGGAAGTAACCCCAAGAAATGACGAGAAAATAAAAAAGATCTGGAAAACTGCAGGTATACTTTTAGCCATCACAGTAGCTGAGTTTATCATGGCTTTTACTATGGATAGAGGAATTTTGCTTTATGCTTTATTCATCATCCTGACAATCTGGAAAGCCAAGTATATCATGATGGAATTTATGCACTTGGGTGATGAAGCGAAGCCTTTGTTTTACTCTATAATTGTGCCTTTGATCTTCCTAGTTTGGTTATTAATTGCCTTGGCAAAAGAAGGATCAGACATCTTTATGATGCGTTGGTAGAATTCTATTAAAATAATTAAAAAAAGTAGGTTGGGGTGTGACACTTCAACCTACTTTTTTGTTAAAAGCATATCATGAGAGGATTAAGAATATTACAAGGCTTGGTATTGGTATGTATCTTATTGATACCCGTGCTGATCATCATGTTTTTGAGAGGGTTTGGAAACAACGAGTATGATTTGCCAATCTTTTACCAAAATGGGGTAGAGAATCCCTTCCGAGAATGCACCTTTGAGGATAGCACTCAGCACTATATTCCCGAATTTACTTTTGTAAATCAGGATGGGGAGAATGTAGGAAGGAAAGACATGGAAGGGAAAATAACTATTGTTGATTTTTTCTTTACTTCTTGTCCAAGTATTTGCCCAGTGATGTCTAAGGAAATGGAACGTGTCAATGATATGTTTCGGGAAGAACCTCGAGTTCAGATCATGTCAATTAGTATTGACCCTGAGTATGATACCCCCGAAATCCTACAAGAATATGCTCAAAAGCACAACGCTACTTCCGATAAATGGCAATTTCTTTCCGGTCCGGTGGATGAGACCTATCAGCTTGCAAGATGTGGTTTTATTTTACCTGCTCTAGATGGCATGGGTGTTCCGGATGATTTCGTGCATAGTGATAAATTTGTACTCGTTGATGAGCTGGGAAGAATCAGAGGATATTATAGTGGCACGAACAGAGAGGACGTAGATTTGTTAATGTTAGAAACCAAAGTCTTATTGCATGGCAACAAGTAATTCCCTGCTTCAAAATGAAGCTAAAGTCAAAAATTGGATCATTGTTATTTCCGTTCTGATCCCTGTAGCGGTAGCTGTTTTGCTATTTATGCCTAGTAAGGTAGATATTGGCGCAGAATGGGTTTATTTTCTACCCCATTTGAATGCAGTAATGAATTCCGCCGCAAGTTTGGCCTTGATTTTAGGGCTTATATTTGTCAAGAAAAAAATGTATTCCTACCATGGAGCGACCATGAGCGTAGCTTTTGGATTGGGAGCAATTTTCCTGGTTTCTTATGTGATTTATCACGGAGCTGCCGAAAGCACCTCTTTTGGAGGAGAAGGATGGGTTAGACCTGTCTATTATTTCTTACTCATAACCCATATTATTCTGGCTGCAGTGGCACTTTTTCCAATTCTTTTCGCTTATTACTATGGATATACCAACCAAAGGGAAAAGCACAGAAAAGTGGTTAAATTTGCCTATCCGATTTGGTTGTACGTTTCAGTGACAGGAGTAATCGTCTATTTAATGATAAGCCCTTATTATATTCACTGATTCTATTGAAAATTGAAAGGAGTTAAGATGAAGAAGTTGAAAACTTTATTATTTACAGTATTGGCATTCTTACTAGTGCAAGTCAACTCTTTTGCGCAATGTGCTATGTGTAGAGCCTCTGTAGAGAATAACGTAAGTAATGGTGACACGAGTATTGGTTCTGGTTTGAATACCGGGATTTTATATCTTTTTGTCATGCCCTATCTTATTGCTACCGTCATAGGTATTCTTTGGTATAGAGCCGCCAAAAAAAGAAAGTCAAAACTCGCACTTAGATAAGCATTTAAAAGAAGCAAAGTTTGATCAGGGACTTTGCTTTTTTTATTTTTAGACCAAATGAGCTCAAACGTTCGCAGGCTGATTATTTTGATCAGCAGTTTTTCTCTCCTTGCTGTTTTAATCCTGAATTTCTTTTTCTTTCAAAAAAGTGATGAAGAAAGCTTCATTACTGTGCTGGAAGAAGAAATTCAACAAATTGACAGGGAGTTTGATGAGGATTTTGTCCAAATCTTAATGGTCATCAGACCTGACGAGGAAATTACTTTTGACCGGATCAGTTCTTCGGCTAACAATCATCCATTTTTTATTCTTAATCCTGAAAAGCAGCTATTATTCTGGTCAGATTTCACATTTACTTTAAACTTTGATCAGGTAGATGAAAACAAAGAGTATCAGTTACTGGAAGATCCTTACGGAAAGTTTTTACTTAAAAATAGAAAGATCAGTCGAAATGGGAAGTCTTACTTGGTGGTTCATGCGTTTCGTCTGGTTTGGCCGGGATCTATTGAAAATGACTATTTAGTAACAGGAGCTAATTCCAGGCTTTTCGGGAATGATAAATTTATTCTAAAACCTATAGGAGAGGAGGCAAATCATCAAGTCAGTAATCTAGCGGGTGTCCCGATTTTCGGGATTGATTTTCAGATTGGCTATCAATCGGCAGGGCGGATTTCAAACCCCGCTGTCTTCATCTTTTTTACTTCTATTTTCTTGCTTTATTTTCTTCTGAGCTCAGATTTTGTATTGAAAAAATGGAGGAAAGGAAGAAGATGGCAAGGAGTAGGATATGGGATTCTGGTAGTTTTGGCATTTCGACTGGTTATGCTAATTCTGGGATTTCCCGGAGAGTATTTCAATATTGCCCTTTTTGACCCCAGTTATTATGCTGCTTCATGGTTGAATCCAAGTCTAGGAGATTTATTAATCAATACGGTTTTTGGAGTGGCTGTATCAGGAATGATTTTATATCAGCTGGTATCTCCTCGAACTCATGAGAAAATTACCATACTTCAAACCAAACAAGAGCTGAGAATATTCTTTGGGATAGTTTTCCTGATTTCAGTCTTAGGTTTTTATCTGGTTTGGGAATTACCAAGAGATCTAATTCTAAATTCTCAATGGCCATTGGATATAGAGGCCATTCCTACATTCGGGATTTTTGAGGGACTGAGCTTTTTGATTGTTTTTCTCTGGTCGGCTATCTATGTTCTATTCTGTCTTTCTCTGGGAAGTTTGTTGTTGGAACTCAATGCACCCAAGAAAATTTATTTCAAATACCTATTAGTTGCAGGGCTTCCCATAGGATTATTAGCTATATTCTGGTCTACTTGGTTGGGAGTGGCCTGGTTTATACACCTGATCTTCCTCTTTTTGGTCATCAAATTTGAGCTTTTCAGAAATATTTTCAGACTGGGACTTAATACCTTTTTGACGTTTTTCTTTGGCTGTTTGATAACTGCCGGAATTGCGGGTATCAGCACTTTTCAAACAGAAAGAGAGCAATTGATCCAATCCAAAGTTCGCTTTGCCAATCAAAACCTAATAGAAAGCGATGTGATGACTGAATTTTTCTTGGGAGAAATTTTCAGCCGCATTCAATCCGACTTATTTATTCAAAATCGACTGGCAGACCCCTTATTATCCAAAGATCCCATCGAGACTAAAATCAGGCGTATCTATTTGGATAATTACTTTGATCAGTTTGACGTCCGCGTCAGACTGTTTTCTCCCAATGGACAGGACTTGATCAATTCGCCGGATAATAGATCCCTCAATAGACTTAGAGATCAATATGTCAAATCAGACTACGTAACCAGTCTCAAAGGACTCTACTTTATCAGAGGCTCTGAGGGAAATATGGGAAATCAATTTATTGCCTTTATTCCCATTCAGCGCGAAGAAAATTTACTTGGGACTTTGTTTCTGGAGTTGCGGCAACTGAGGGTTCAGCCAGGCTCTGTATATCCTAAATTACTTCTAGATAAAAAATACAGTGAAAAATTAGATCCAGTCAGATTTGATTATGCAATTTTCAGGGAGGGCGAAATCATCCGAAATGCCGGATCTTTTAACTATTCGAATTCTGATTTGCTAGCGAGATTGGAAGTATCCAAGTTAATGGGATCGGGGATTCATGCCAATGGCTACCATCATTTCGCTGTGTCAAATGGGGAAGAGTTAATTGTGATATCCTCGGAAAACAGACCTTTTTCCTACTTCTTCGGTAATATATCTCTCTATTTCGTTGTATTCATCTTTTTGACCTTTTTCACCATTTTGACCAATGTCCTGATTAAGGGTAGAAAGAATTTTGAGTTTAATTATTCTACCAAGCTTCAGCTTTACCTCAACTTTGCCTTCTTTTTTCCAATTATTATCATTTCAATCATTACGATAGGGCTTTTGGCGAATAGTTACAGGGAGGATTTGGATAGGCAGTATATACAGAAGGCTGCTTTGATTCGTGGAAATCTTTCCAGTTTTCTGGGGGACCGTTCACTTAGTCAGGTAAACCAGGATTTGCTGAATGAGGAGGTTGTAACCTTGGCAAATACTATTGCAGCTGATATTCATTTGTATAATTCAGAGGGGATCCTTGAATCTACTAATAGGCCTAATATATTTGATAAAAAATTACTGGCTCCCAAGATTAATCCAGTTGCTATTTCTGAGATTATTGAAAAAAATCAACTTCAGTTTTTGGCTGAAGAACAGATAGGGAAGCTAAGATATAAGTCTGTTTATTTGGCTATTCCGACAGCAACCGGACAGGGGATTTCTGCAATCTTGGGAGTTCCGTTTTTTGAGTCTGAGGCGGAACTGAACACCCTGATTGCAGATGTGTTGAGTAATATTTTCAACACGTTTGTAATTATTTTCATTGTCTTTTTGATTGTTTCCTTCTTCGTTTCTAAAAACTTGACCTTCCCTTTTAGACTATTAACACAAAAGTTGAAAACCACCAACCTGGAGAATAACGAACCTATGCATTGGGATGCAAAGGATGAAATCGGTCTTTTGGTCAATGAATATAACAACATGCTTTTCAAGCTAGAAGCCAGTAAAAAGGTGTTGGCCTCTACAGAGAAAGAGTCTGCCTGGAGGGAAATGGCTAAGCAAGTTGCGCATGAAATTAAGAACCCTTTAACTCCTATGAAGCTGACTTTGCAGCATTTGCTGAGATTGGAAGAGGCTGGAAGATTGGATGATTTGCAAAAACTTCGAAAGTCTTTGGAAACCCTCATTCATCAAGTTGACGCCTTAAGTGGAATTGCTTCATCATTCAGCACCTTTGCCAAGATGCCATTGCCAAAAAATGAGCTCATGAACTTTAAAGCGGTGGTAACAAGAGTTTTGGATCTTTTTAAGAATGATGAAAAGGTTGACTTGATTTTCCAGGATGACTCTTACACCGACACTATTCCCATCATGGGGGACGAAAAATTATTTGGCAGGGTGGTTTCCAATTTAATTATCAATGGAGTTCAGGCTGTGGAAGAGGGAAAAACTCCACAGATTAAAGTATGGCTTTGGATGACAGAACAGGCGGTATTTCTGGAGATTTCTGATAATGGAAAAGGTATACCAGAGGAACTTAGAGACAAGATCTTTATCCCAAATTTCAGCACCAAATCCACCGGTTCAGGATTGGGGCTTGCCATAGCAAAATCTGGTGTGGAAACAGCCGGAGGAAAAATATGGTTTGAAACTGATTTTGGAAAAGGAACTACATTTTACCTAACTTTTCCTATAGCCACATAAGTTGGCTTTTAGTACCTTGTGAGTAAAAGGGTCTGGTTTTCTGATGCGTAGTTGCTTGCTTATACTTCTATTTTTTCTGCTGGGGAATTTTTATTCCAAAGCCCAGCAAATCTGTAGGCAGGTTCCTGTAGCTCAACTTCAAAAAGGAATGGAGTTGGATTCTCTCTCAGGAATTAAAGAAACCATCATTTTAAAAGATGAAAAAGGCGATATCTATCCTTTTGTATTCGATCTCAGCAAAAATTTTATTAGCATAAAGGAAGACGTAATTCCAGCTACTGATTCCTTAACACTGTGTTATCGCACATTCTCTGTGCGCTTTGACAAACCCATTGCCAGAAGAACCCTACTCCAAAATTATGATTCTACGGCTAGGTTTAAGGATAATAGAGTGATCCAAAATGAGGTTTTGGATATTAGAGAAGAACTCTTCCCCAGTACCAATCTGTATAAGTCGGGTAGTTTGACCAGGGGTGTTTCTGTTGGGAATACACAGAATGTTTTTGTGAACTCTGCACTAAACCTTCAACTGGAGGGAGAAATCGCCGAAAATCTAAATATCAGAGCCAGTATTACTGATCAAAATGTCCCTTTTCAACCAGAAGGAAATACGCAGCAAATCCAGGACTTTGACAATGTCTTGATTGAGCTGTATAATAATGATTTTCGTTTGGCTGCCGGAGATGTGGTTTTGCAGCAAAGGCAGTCTGAATTTCTCCGGTATTACAAAAATGTGCAAGGCCTTCAGCTCACTACCCAATATAAAATGAAGGGGAATTGGGAGGCAAGTACCCAGGGATTTGCTTCCATAGCTAAAGGAAAGTTCGCTTCTATACAAGTTCCAATATTAGAAGGAGTATTGGGCCCATACCGGTTAAATGGACCTAATAATGAGCGTTTTGTTATTATTATGGCTAATTCAGAGCGGGTGTTTTTAGATGGAAAATTGCTCCAAAGAGGCTTTAATGCAGATTATGTAATCGATTATAATCAGGCTGAAATCACTTTTACTCCAAAAGTTCTTATTACTCAATATTCCAGAGTTCGTGTTGACTTTGAATTTGCAGAGAGAAATTATTCCCGTTCCATAGTAGGAGCAAACCATTTACAAACCAATGGAACAGTAGATTTTTATATGAACTATTATCAGGAGAAGGATAATAGAAATCGTCCCTTATTCACTGATTTCTCTCAAGAGGAATTAGCACTTCTGGCAAGTGTGGGTGATCAGGTTGAAAATGCCAGAATACCGAGGATAGATTCTGTGGCTTTTGATCCCAATCGAATTTTATATGAAAAAATAGTAGAAGAAGATGGACAGGGAAACCCCATTGTATATTACAGGTTTTCGAAGGATCCAGAAAAGGCTTTTTTCGATCTTTCTTTTTCTCAAGTTGGCTTTGGAAATGGGGATTATATCAGGACCAATCAGCTCTCTAACGGAACGGTTTTCGAATATGTGCCGAGGCTCAATGGTCAGCCACAGGGAAATTATTCAATCGTCAGTCAGTTGCCGGCACCTGATAAAAGAAGCATGTTGACTGCGGGTACCCGAATCAAAGTCAGTGAACATGAAAAAGTCTATACTGAATTTGCCCTGTCCAGCAGAGATAAAAATCTTTTTTCAACTATTGATAATGAGGATAATCAGGGTATAGGGTGGAAAGTTGGCTTAGAATCTTCCAAAAGACAAAGCAAATTTTTACCGGGATATGAGTTGAGCGGGAAGACTGAATTTGAATACAATTCCAGCAATTTCAATTTTATCGATCGCTTTCGTTACATAGAGTTTGACCGGGACTGGGGGATTACTCAGGAAGAGCTTAGGGGCGCTGCGGCTGAAAGATTTATTCAAGCCGGGATTTCTGCTACAAAGGATGATTCCAATAGATTTAACTACTTGGTATATCTTAGAAATCGACAGAATGTATTGAATGGAACCCAGCACACTGCCAATTGGGATTTCCAAGTAGGAGAGAGGATCAAGATCAGAAATGAATTTTTCAGCCTTCAAAGTGATAAGGATACCACGAAATCTGAATGGATTAGATATCTCGGAAATATCTCTTACCAATCCAAAATTTTTAAGCCTGGCTACCAGTTTTCATTGGATCAAAATGCCCTTAAAGTCAGCGAAACAGATTCTGTTATCAGCACAGCCATGAATTTCAAAGAGCATTTGATTTTCATTCAAAACAATGATACGCTCGGAGTTAAGTTTCGCTTGGATGCCGCTTGGAGAGAAGATAAAGTTCCTTTTTCAGGAGTATTGGAAAATGATACCAAGGCATTTACTTCCAATTTCACTTTTCAAAAACAATGGAATCAGCATAGCTTGACAAGTACTTTTACCTATAGGGAATTGGAATATTTACAAAGGGCCTTGCCGAGAGAACTGACAGTCATGGGTAAACTAGATTATATAGGTTCTCTTGGAAAAAATCTCATCAGAAATGAATTAAGTTATGCTATCGGCAACGGTCGGGAACTGCAGAGAGAATTTGTTTTTATTCCTGCGCCGAATGGAGATGGAACCCATACTTGGAGGGATGATAATGGAGATGGGATTCAGCAGTTGAATGAATTTTACATAGCAATCAATCCAGAGGAGAAACAGTATATTAAAATTTTTGTACCTACTGATACATATATTCAGGCTTATACTTCACTATTAAATTATCGGGTTCAGGCAAAATTTCCGGATGATTGGAAAGAGAGTGGAGGAATTAAATCCTTCCTCCAGCGCTTTTCAAATACCAGTAGTTTGAGCATTGAAAAGAAGGTGACCTCAGAGGATTTTTTGGTTCGGGTCAATCCATTTATCGGAGGAGTACAACGCGAGGATATTCTTTCATTGAGGCAAGTGATCCGTACCTCCTTGTTTTTTAATAGAGCATCTGCACTTTATGGATTTGACCTATCCTTGTTTGATTCACAGCTGAAGCAGTTACTCTCGGGAGGCTTTGAAGATCTGATTCAAAAAGACTGGAAGTTGAATACCCGATATAATTTTACAAACCGAACTACCCTTAGAATCCTTGGTTCAACGGGGCAAAGAGTTTCCAGCTCAGACTTTTTATCCAATAGAAACTATCAGATACAGCAGCGATCCCTTGGCCCCGAGTTTGTTTGGCAGCCCAGTGTCAAATTGAGAATGACAGGCTCTTATGTTTTTACAGATAAGGTCAACGAAGCGAATATTGAGTTTGAGGAAAAAGCCCAGAACCATCAGGTAGGATTGGATGTGCGCTTTGCAAGAGCCATCAAGACCACCTTGAATTTCAATTTGAAGTTAACCCAGATAGATTATAACGGAGTGGTAAATTCTCCAGTGGGGTACGAGATGTTGCAGGCTTTGACTCCGGGAACCAATATTATCTGGAACATGAATTGGCTCCAGAAGATTGGAGAAGGTTTACAGCTAAATATGGTATATGAGGGAAGAAATTCCCAAGGACTGGATCGCATTGTTCATGTGGGAAGAGTGCAAGTGACGGCACTGTTTTGATAAAAAAATGTAACTTTGCTGGCTCTAGATAGTTGTCATACTAACTATTAAAACACTAACAAAAATGCCCAAAAGCATATTGGTAACAGGAGGAACAAAAGGAATTGGAAAAGCCATCATTCATCGCTTTGCGAAAGAGGGCTTTGACATCGCCACATGTTCCCGAAATCAGGAAGATTTACGTAGATTAAAAGAGGAGTTAGAGTCTAAATTCTCTAAGATAAAGGTCATTGCTGAAGTGGCTGATCTTTCTCAAAAAGATCAAGTGAAGGCTTTTGCTTCCAAAGTCCAAGCCGAATTTCAGCCAGACGTTTTGGTAAATAATACAGGCTTATTTTTACCGGGAGCCATTCATGATGAGCCGGAAGGGAATTTTGAACTGATGATGCATACCAATCTTTTTTCGGCTTATTATTTGACCCGAATTTTTATTGGAGAAATGATCCAAAGAAAATCCGGTCATATTTTCAGTATTGGTTCAATCGCAGGGACCACCGCCTATCCTAACGGAGGTAGTTACGCGATTTCCAAATGGGCCATGCTGGGAATGACCAAATGCCTAAGAGAAGAAATGAAACCCCATCAGGTGAAGGTAACTTCCATTTTACCTGGTGCTACTTACACGGCTAGTTGGGAAGGGGTAGATTTACCTATTGAAAGATTTATGAAGCCTGAGGATGTAGCGGAGTCTGTATGGGCTGCTTACAACCTTTCCCCGCAATCTGTTGTTGAAGAAATAGTGATTCGCCCACAATTAGGTGATATTTAATCATATGGAGCCATTAATTAAGTCTAACGATTTATTGTACTGTAATAGTCTTACTTCCTATTCACGTAGAAAAACCATTCCTGTCAAAGTTGGGGATGTATACATAGGTGGGGACAACCCAATAGTCGTACAGTCCATGACCACGGTAGATACCATGGACACTCAAGGGTCTGTAGAGCAGTGCATACGTATGATTGATTCAGGATGCCAACTGATCAGAATCACGGCCCCCAGCATCAAAGAGGCTGAAAATCTTCGAAAGATAAAAAATGAACTCAGAAAGAGAGGTTACCAGACACCCTTGGTAGCAGATATTCATTTCACTCCCAATGCAGCCGAAATAGCAGCAAAAATTGTCGAAAAAGTACGGATCAATCCGGGCAATTATGCCGATAAGAAAAAGTTTGAGGTCATAGAATATACTGACGAAAGTTACCAGGAAGAGCTGGATAGAATTCGTGAACGCTTTTTGCCTTTGGTGAAAATCTGCAAAGAACATGGAACTGCGATGAGGATCGGAACCAATCATGGATCTCTCTCTGACCGGATCATGAGCAGATATGGAGATACTCCCTTAGGTATGGTAGAATCAGCCTTGGAATTTTTAAGAATCTGTGAGGATGAAAATTATCATGATATCGTCATATCTATGAAATCATCCAATACTCAGGTTATGGTGCAGGCATATCGTCTTCTGGTGCAAAAGTTGGAAGAAGGTGGATTTAAGCCTTATCCCTTACACCTGGGAGTAACTGAAGCTGGAGAAGCCGAAGATGGAAGAATCAAGTCAGCTGTTGGAATTGGAACTTTGCTTGAAGACGGATTGGGAGACACAGTACGGGTTTCATTGACAGAAGATCCGGAATTTGAAGCTCCGGTAGCCAAAGCTTTGATAGATCGTTATACCAATAGATCTAGACATCAGGAGATTGATGTGATTCAAGATTATCCAATCAATCCATTCGAGTATACCAAAAGAAGCAGTGCTGAGGTTTACAACTTTGGAGATCATAATGTTCCTAGAGTAATCACAGATATTTCAAGAATAGAAAAGATTACTGAAAAGGAAATGAAGGCAGTCGGTCACTTTTATCTGCCTGAATTGGATAAGTGGAAAATGAATGATCAGGGATGTGACTTCGTCTATTCCGGTTCCAATTCTATTCCTTTCATGCTTCCTAATGGAATGAAGGAAATCCAAAATTTCGAAGTCTGGGACGAGGCTCCTGATCAGAAAAATAAGTTTCCGCTATTTACTTGGGGGAATGTTCAGAGTGCCAGCGTTTTTCATGAAGCTTTGAATTTTCTCGAATTGTTGGATACAGAGGTGGAGGAAGCTATTCCATTTTTACAAAACCAGACCAATTGGGTGGTTATTTTAAAAACCAATAACACTCATGCCATGCCGGCATTGAGAGCCGCCTTTGTAAAACTTTTGAAAGTAAGCTGTACTATTCCTGTGGTGGTAAAAGTTAGCTACACAGATCAATCAGCTGATAAAACCATGCTTTACGCCGCCACAGATGTAGGAGGTTTGTTGGTAGATGGATTGGGAGATGGGATTATGATTTCCATGGAAAAAGAAGCAGCCCATGAAAGAGATGAAATGCTTGAGCAAATTAAGCTGCATAATTCAGTTTCTTTTGGAGTCTTACAAGCTGCCAGAACCCGAATGTCTAAGACTGAATATATTTCTTGTCCTTCCTGCGGTCGAACGCTATTTGATCTTCAGGAAACGACGGCTATGATTCGTAAGCGAACAGATCATCTCAAAGGTGTTAAAATCGGAATCATGGGCTGTATCGTAAATGGTCCTGGAGAAATGGCTGATGCAGATTATGGGTATGTAGGTTCCGGAAAAGGGAAGATTACTTTGTATAAAGGAAAAGAAGTGGTCAAACGATCTGTTCCTTCAGAAAAAGCCGTGGATGAACTTATAGAAATCATTCGAGAAGATGGGCAATGGATAGAGCCTGAGACCATCTGATTTTCTGTTAGAAAAGCAAAAAAAGATACTGGCATTTGGGCAAACTTATCTCCCCATCAGTGTGTTTACAGTAAAAATCACAAGACTATGTCTGAAAAAAATAAAGTAAAAGAGTTCTTTAAGCTGGGTGAGGTGGGGAATTACTTTATCCGGGTTTTTCAAAAACCAGATCCTAATCAAAAATCAAATTTCAATCTGAGAATGATGCATGGAATTAATAAGATTTCCATCATCATCTTCCTGTTTGCCATCATTGTATGGACGATCAAGAGATTGATGTAAGTGCATATATAATTTCCTTTGAAGCCTGATTTCAGTTTTGAATCAGGCTTTTTTATTGCCGATGGCGGGAATTCTTCTTTTTTTGAGGTATTTTAGACTCAATCAACCCTCAATAACCTATTCAATTTCATGAAAAAATTATTTACAGTTATCCTGCTTGCATTTCTTTCAGTTCAGGTTTTGGGTCAGCAATTGCAAAATATCAAGTCCAATTATTTTGAATTGCGCGTTTATACGGCTCATGAAGGGAAAATGCCCGATTTAATTAAGCGTTTTCAAAATCATACCATGAAGATTTTTGAGCGCTTAGGGATGGAAAATATAGCCTACTTTCTTCCGGTAGATGAAAGTGAAAATAAGCTTTACTATATCCTAGGCTATCCGGATGCAAAATCCAGAGATTTGTTATGGCAAAAATTTTCCGCTGATGAGGAATGGCAGGCAGCCTATCAGGAATCAATCAAAGATGGGATTTTAGTAAAGGACATTCAGGAAACTTTTATGGTACTTGCACCGGGCCTAAATGAAGGTCCTCTGCCTGCTCCAAGTGGGATATTTCAGCTGAGAATTTATCATTGTTTTGACGGAAAGATCAGCGATATCCAGTCCAGATTTAGAAATCACACCCAAGCTTTATTTGAAAAGCAAGGTTTAAAAAATTATCCTTATTTCTTGACAGTTGAGAAGGGAGGCAACCAGCCTAAACTTGTCTATCTCTTAGGGCACTCAAATCAGGCGACTTATGAAAAATCCTTTGCTGATTTTGTAAAAGATCCGGTATGGATTAAGGTAAAAGAAGCCTCAGAAAAGGATGGTAAAATAGTGGAAAGAGTGGATGCGGTTTTTTTAAAAACCTTACCTTTTTCTCCAATGAAATAGAAAAGAAAATCCCGAGCTGAAAACTCGGGATTTTTTTATCTTTCTACCTCTCTGAGATTTTCCATTTTTTTATTTCTCAAGAATCCATTGATATCCTCAAAGTGTTCTTTCACTCTTTTATTTCCGAATTCAAACACTTTGGTTACCAAGCCATCTAAGAAATCACGGTCGTGTGAAACCACCACCAAGGTACCGTCAAATGCTTTCAATGCATCTTTGATGATGTCTTTGGTTTTCATATCCAAGTGATTGGTTGGTTCATCTAGAATCAACAAATTGACAGGCTCCAATAAAAGCTTGATCATCGCCAATCGGGTTTTTTCCCCACCGGAAAGGACTTTTACTTTTTTGTTGATATCATCTCCTTTGAACATGAAAGCACCCAACAAATCCTTGATCTTGGTTCGGATTTCACCTACAGCAATCTGGTCGATTGTTTCGAAGATGGTTAGACTCTCATCTAAAAGGGAAGCTTGGTTTTGCGCAAAGTATCCAATCAGGGCATTGTGTCCCAGTTCGCATTTTCCTTCATAATCAATCTCGCCCATGATGGCTTTGATCATGGTTGATTTACCTTCTCCGTTCTTTCCAACAAAAGCTACTTTCTGTCCTTGCTCAATGGTCATGGAAGCATCTTTGAAAACCACATGATCGCCATAAGACTTGCTCATTTCATCCACAATGACTGGATATTTTCCAGATCTTGGAGAAGGAGGGAAGCGAAGCTTTAAAGCAGAAGTATCTACCTCATCTACTTCCACGAGTTCCAGTTTTTCCAGCATTTTCACACGGGATTGAACTTGCAGGGTCTTGGAATAAGTACCTTTGAAACGTTCGATGAACTGGGTAGTTTCTGCGATAAATTTCTGCTGCTCTTCGTAATGCTTTTGCTGTTGTTCTCTACGCTCTTTTCTCAGTTCTAGGTAGTGAGAGTATTTGGCCTTGTAGTCATAGATACGACCCATGGTAACCTCAATGGTTCTGGTAGTAATATTGTCCACAAAAGCTCTATCGTGGGAGATCACCACTACAGCCTTGGCCTTAGAAATCAAAAACTCCTCGAGCCATTGTATGGATTCAATGTCCAGGTGATTGGTAGGCTCATCCAATAGAATAAGGTCCGGTTTCTGTAAAAGGATTTTAGCCAATTCAATTCGCATTCTCCATCCGCCGGAGAATTCAGAAGTGGATCTTTGCAAATCATCCCGTTCGAACCCCAGGCCTAAAAGTACCTTCTCAACTTCTGCTTCATAATTGACCTCTTCGATGGCGTAGAATTTTTCGCTTAATTCAGAAACCTGCTCAATTAGCTTATAATATTCTTCGGATTCATAGTCTGTTCTTACAGTCAGCTCCTCGTTGATTCTTTCGATCTCAGCCTTCATGTCCAAGTAGCTAGCAAAAGCCTTGGCAGTTTCATCCATGACAGTACAGTCATCGCTCGTCAAAAGGTGTTGGGGCAAATAAGCGACAACATAATCCTTTGGTGCAGAAACAGCTCCTGAAGTTGGTTTGGATTGCCCTGCAATAATTTTCAAAAGCGTGGATTTACCAGCTCCATTTTTTCCCATCAAGGCGATTTTATCATTTTCATTGATGGCAAAGGAGATATTACTGAAAAGCGCCGTGCCGCCATGCAGAACGGTCACATTGTCTACTGAAATCATAAGGCAAGAAATTGAAGCGGCAAAGGTAGATTTTTAAATATGAAATCAGAAGTTAGACATAAGAAAAAAACCGCCTCGAACTCAATCGAAGCGGTTTCAATTTATGGTTTATCGGTCACCCGATAGTAACAATTTATTAAGCGTTTACGCCCAAAACCTTGGCCATTACAGCACCAATTTCGGCAGGAGATTCTGCAACGTGAATTCCGTTTTCTCTCATGATTCTCATTTTGGCTACAGCTGTATCATCTGCTCCTCCGATGATGGCACCTGCGTGTCCCATTCTTCTTCCTGGAGGTGCTGTCTGTCCAGCGATAAATCCAACAACAGGTTTTTTGTTTCCTGTCTCTCTGATCCACTTAGCCGCTTCTGCTTCATAGTTTCCTCCGATTTCTCCAATCATTACGATGGCATCAGTCTCAGGATCTTCCATGAGCATTTGAACAGCCTGCTTGGTAGAGGTTCCGATGATAGGGTCGCCACCGATACCGATAGCGGTAGATACACCCAAACCAGCCTTGGCAACTTGATCCGCTGCTTCGTAGGTCAAGGTTCCAGACTTGGACACGATACCGATTCTTCCTTGCTTGAACACGAAGCCAGGCATGATACCTACTTTCGCTTCTCCAGGAGTGATTACACCCGGACAGTTTGGCCCAATCAAGATAGCTCCTCTTTCTTTGATATAAGGCTTAGCCTTCATCATATCAGCTACAGGAATACCTTCCGTGATAGCGATGATTACTTTGATTCCTGCATCAGCTGCTTCCATAATTGCATCAGCCGCGAAAGCAGGTGGAACAAAAATGATAGAGGTATCTGCACCAGTCTTCTGAACAGCTTCTTCTACAGAATTAAACACTGGCTTTTCTAAATGAGTTGAGCCTCCTTTTCCTGGAGTTACACCACCTACTACATTGGTGCCATACTCGATCATTTGCTGTGCGTGAAAAGAGCCCTCAGATCCGGTGAATCCTTGTACGATTACCTTGGAATTTTTATTGACTAGTACACTCATGCGTCGATTTTTAAAGTTTGGCACAAAAATAAGAGAAACCGACCGCTGACAAAAGAATATATCAACAATATCCACTTTATTTGACATACGGCATCTTTTTCTAATTTAGCCTTTATGAAACTTAACACCCTGAGGTTTCTGCTCTTAATCACCTTTACAGTGATCAGTGTAGCCACCCAGGCACAAACATTTAAATTCAATTCTAATCCTAAAGGGGTTCAGCTGCCTGTACAAACGGTTTTTCAGGTAGAGCAGGATACTTTGGGTAGGATATGGTTTTCCACAACAAGAGGTATATTTTTCTCAGATGGATTTCAAACCTATGAACTACCTGATAGCTTAAAATCGCTTTTCGATTATCAAATCAATATCCATAAAGATGAGGATGGAATGATTTGGTTATACAATGACCGAGGCTATGGTAAATTTTTGAAAGGAGGCTATGGAAGTTGGAAAGAAGTCAGTTTTCCTGAAAAGCTGAGAGACAATGATGTGTTTTATATTTTCTTCAGCACAAGAGGGAAGGGGAAGGAAAAGGAGTATGTGCTGGACACGAATTATGAGTTGATATTTTGGAGGGAAGGAGAACAAGCTCATGTTTTCTATAAGAAAAACAAAGACTGGGGAAAATTGGGTCACTTGGGAGGCAGTAGAGACTATCCGATATTTTTTCTTTCAAACTCCACTCTAAGATTTATCAATGGTAAATTTGAAGAATACAACTGGGAAAACTCCATCTTACCCTCACCTCCTGTGATGGTTAAGAAGTCTCCTGAAACAGGAGAATTTTATTTTTTAGGAAGTAACTATTTGGCAAAAGGTAGTTCTGAACTTAATGCCTCAGAAATTATTGATTCTAACCTTAAAAAAGATTTTACATTCCTTCGGGATTATTTCGATTTACAGTTTTCAAAAGGGAGCGTTTTCTATTTCTTTAATTCAAATCTGAGAAAACTAAGCTATGGTTCCCAGCGATTTTTGGATATTAACCTAGAGCCCCTTTTCAGAGTATTTTATATCCATGATTTTTTGATTGACAGAGAAGGAGTTTTGTGGATTGTAACGAGTAGAGGCTTAGTTAACCTTAATAGTTTAGCCTTCCAGACTTACAATGCACAGGTTTCAGGCTTGTTGAGTGATGAAGTGACTGCCATTTCAACTATACCGGGAGAGGACTCCTATTTAATTGGGTTTAATAATGGAATACAAAAAGTTTCTAGAAGTGGTATCCATAATATCTATGTGGACTCCAATTCCGGAGTGATTCCTAATAGTAGAATCGTGAATTTTTCTATTCAAGATGAGAATACAATTTGGTTTTCGGCCAATATTCGGGGAGTAGGAAAATATAATGTGAAGACGGGAAACGTACAGATTTTTCCGCATCCCGAAAAAGAGGGAGTTTCTTCGATATATGCATTTGGTGATTCCTTGATGATCACCACTCCAAAGTCTGTGTATTTAGCTTCCACGAAAGGTAATTTTCAGAATTTGTATTCAAATTCTCTGAAGTCACAGCTGGAAGAAATCATGAATGGCTTCTACCACCTTCGAAAAGCTGGAAAACTATCAGACGGAAGAAAAATAATAATCAGGGCTAGTAGACTTGTAAATGAAAGAAGAATCATTCAGGAAAATGGGCTTTTAATTGCAGAGGGGTATGATTATCTGGAAACAGAAAATGGGATTTTGTTAGGCACCGAGACTGGTTTGAAAATCATAAAAAATGATACAATCCTTCCTTTTGAAGTGAATGGCAACACTGTAAACCGAGCGGTTTTTTCAATTCTGAAAGACTCGAAAGGAGTGATCTGGCTAGGAACCGATGATGGAATTTTTAAAATAGATCAATTGCAAATCAAGCATTTGAACAGTCAAAATGGATTGGCAGATAATGAGACCAACCGGGGTGCATTGATAGAAGGGAACCGAGGTTTGATTCTAATTGGAACTTTAGATGGATTTTCCATTTTTAAGCCTGATGAGCAGTTTTTTGCTCAGGGGGAGCCCAAATTACATTTGAATTCCATTTTCTTGGGTGGGAATCAGATTGAAGAAGGTGCTGAGTTGAAGGTGCCGTATGAGAAAAATACCCTTGAAATTAATTATTCAGCTATTGGGTTCAATGAGGAAGATGAATTATGGGTTCATTATAGAGTAATAGGCCTAAATGAAAATTGGGAGGTCCTTAAAAACCCCAAATCTTCGAGAATATTTTTGCCCAATCTGCCTGCTGGGGAATACCAGGTAGAAATTAAAGCTTCCTATGAAGGGACCAATTTCTCTGATGCTATCACTACACCAGTTTTCACGGTTTTAAGGCCCTTTTATCTCAGAGCCTGGTTTTTGATAATGCTTGCTCTGTTTCTGGTGGGGGTAGGGTTTTTTATCAATTCATTTTTCGACCAATTGAGAAAATTGGGGGTTTTGGAGAGCGTATTGTCTAAAAAAGATAAAGAAAAAGTGCATGCAGAAGAGCAATTCAAAAATGTATGGGATAGCTCCAAAGATGCCTTGTTGTTGAGTATTGATGGAAAAAAAATAGTTGCTGCTAATCCTTCTTTTGCTTTTTTGGTGAAAAAATCTACAGAGGATTTGGAGGGAGAGAATTTTCAGGAAATCCTTGAAGACACTAAATTTTTCATGAATTTTCAAAAAACATTGGACCAACTGGATACAATTGGTTTGACCTTTTTGCAGGAGGTGAAATGGAGTAATCAAAGTCTGGAAATGGAGGTTTACACTAAAGTGATTAATTCTGATATTCAGGAAGGGCGATTGATTTTGACGGTCTTTCGAGATGTGACGATTGAAAGGCAGATTGAAAAAAAGCTGACTGAGGCAAAAGAAAAAGCGGAAGAAGCCAATAGGTTTAAGACGAGTTTATTGTCGAATGTGAGTCATGAAATCAGAACCCCACTGAATGTGATTTTGGGAGGTACGGAACATATCATGATGAAATATTCTAAAGACCCCAAATTACTTTCGGAGTTGGATTTGATTCTTCAGAGTGGTGAAAGGTTGCTCACCACTATTTCCTCGATTTTGGATATGGCAAAAATCGAGGCAAATAAAATGCAGGTATCTTATTCTTTCTTTGACGTTAAAGCTTTTATATCTGCGATCATGAAACCCTATTTTTCTCATGCGGAACGAAAAGGACTTCAATTAAAACTTGAATTTCTAAAAGATAGAATAGAAGGAAGTTCGGATAAACGTTTCTTGGAAATGATCATCAATAACCTCATCGGAAATGCCATGAAATACACCGAATCAGGTGTGGTAAAAATGACTGTAGACCATGTTGGTGATCTTCTGAAAATAGAGATTTTGGATAATGGAGTTGGTATGGAGGAAGATTTCCTACAAAAGGTTTTTGACCCCTTTGAACAAGAGAGTAGTGGGAATCAGCGAAAGTTTGAGGGAACAGGTTTGGGCATGACCATTACCAAAAATCTTTTGGAATTATTGAAAGGAAGTATTCACTTAGAGAGCGCTAAAAATAAAGGGACGAGAGTAATAGTTGAAATTCCATTGTCAGAATCATAATTTTTGTATTTTTCCTAATCTATTCTTAACCGGGATCCAAAGTTTAAATGTTTAGCCTTAAAATTCTCATCGTTGAAGATGACTCAGTCTCAGCTCTTTTATTGCAAAGGGCCTTGGAAAAAAACAATCACGAAATTATTGGTATAGCAGATACAGGTGAAAAAGCTTTGGACCTGCTCGATGAAAGTCATGCAGATATTGTGATGATGGACATCAATCTTGCCGGTGAACTCGATGGAATCACTACCACTGAGATTATCAATGAAAAGTTTGATATTCCGGTCGTATACCTTAGCGCCAGTTCGGATGCCGAAACCCTTAATAAAGTCGTGGGCACCAATCCTAGTGCCTATGTGATCAAGCCCTTCAATATCCGTGAACTCAACATGGTAATTGAATTGGCGATTTTTAAAGATCGCAAGGAGAAAGAATTACAAAAGCTGAATAATGAACTGGAAGAGAAAGTGAAAATCCGGACGGCTGAGCTTTATGAAGCAAACAAAGAGTTGACCAAAGCCCTTGAGAAGGAAAGAGAAATTAATGAATTGAAATCCAGGATTGTCTTAAATGTATCTCATGGGTTTAAAACTCCATTGACCTCTATATTGAGCTCTGCTCAACTGCTACAGATGTATGCTGAAAAAGATCATCCGTTCAAGCAAAAGATCGCCAAGCATGCGATGAAAATCGAAAATTCTGTTCGTGCCCTAAACAACCTGCTCACCAGTGTGCTATTCTTTGGAAAGGCAGACGCAAACAAAATGGAATTCAAGCCTAAAAAGATGTTTTTGGGAGCTTTTGTTAAGGAGTTGCTGGATACCGTTAAAGCCGGTATCGAAAATGATGTGACGATTAAAACAGAATTGGGTGACCTGCCTAAAACTATTGTTTCAGATAGTGAAATTCTATACCAAACCTTCGAGAATTTACTTTCCAATGCGGTCAAATACTCCAAAGATGGGAGTGAGGTCTTTTTCAAATTAGACTTTCAGAATGGACATCTTTTGGGAACTGTGGTAGATAATGGAATTGGAATTCCCAAATCAGAACAAAGTCAGCTGTTTGATCGTTTTTTCCGAGCAAAGAATGTGGGTATTGTGGAAGGATCAGGTTTGGGGCTTTCCATTGTCAAAAAATGTATAGAAGTTATGAACGGAGAAATAAACTTTTCAAGTGAGGTGAATAAAGGAACTACCTTTGAAGTGAAAATCCCTGTAATGTAAAATGTTGATTTCAACTGAAAATATTCAATATTCCCATCCGGGCCAAGCTCCTCTTTCTTTTCCTGATATTCATTTAAAAGCTAATGAAGCTCTCTTGGTTCTTGGTAAATCAGGAAGTGGAAAGACAACTTTATTAAATATTTTGGGTGGTTTGCTAATGCCTCACAGGGGAAGTGTATGCATTGACGGAGTGGATCTAAACTCAATACAAGGCTCAAATCTAGATCTTTTTAGAGGTAAAAATATCGGTATCGTATTTCAAAAACCTCATTTGTTAGCTCCATTGACAGTGGAGGAAAATCTTCAAATGGCTCATTATTTTTCCAAGAAAAAGGGTCAGGAAATCAATCGCTTATTGGATGAGCTGGGCATAGGAGTAAAATCCAAGTCTAGAGTTCAAAACCTGAGCGAGGGAGAAGCACAAAGAGTTTCCATTGCAAGAGCATTGGTAAATTCTCCCAAGTTGATTTTGGCAGATGAACCTACCTCAAGTTTGGATGATGAGAATACTTTTAAAGTTTTGAACCTTTTACAAACTCAAGCAAAAAAAATAGGAGCGGCTTTAATTATAGTGACTCACGATCAACGGGTTAAAGATCATATTCCTCAATTTATTGAAGTTAAAGGCGCATGAATTTATTTCGATTAAGCTGGAAGTATTTGACATTCAGGCCTCTTTCCACTGGATTGAATGTGATTTTATTGGCATTGGGCCTTGCAATTATTACTGTTTTACTGCTCGTTCAGGATCAGTTTGAAAATAAAATGACCAAGGATGCAGAAGGCATAGACTTAGTGGTCGGTGCTAAAGGGAGTCCACTTCAGCTCATTTTATCTGGGGTTTATCATATAGATTTCCCGACAGGGAATATTCCTTTGGAAGAAGCTAAAAAGCTATCAAGAAGTCGCTTGATTAAAAATATCATCCCCCTTGCCCTTGGAGACAATTATAAAGGCTATCGAATAGTTGGAACCAATCATGACTATCTCGGCCTTTTTGAAGCTCAGTTTGATCAGGGAAAAGTTTGGGAACAGCCGTATGAGGTGGTAGTAGGTGCTACTGTTGCCTTGCGGGAGGGACTCAAAGTTGGAGATACTTTTGAGAGCAGCCATGGGATCAGCGTAGGTAGTCATGATCATGAGCACGACTATCAAGTTGCAGGGATTCTTGCTCCAAGTGGAAATGTGATCGATAGATTGGTTTTGACCTCCATAGAAACAGTATGGTATACCCATGAAGAAGAGGCTGAGTCAGAAGATGAAAAGGATCATTCCGAGCTGCATCAGGAAGTTTCGAAAACTGGCTTTCCTGAAGGAGATCAAGCAAAGGAGGTCACTTCTCTCTTGATTCAATACAGAAGTCCTATGGCAGCTGTGCAATTACCGAGAATGATCAATTCAGGGACTTCTATGCAAGCCGCTTCTCCTACTTTTGAAATGGCTAGGTTATTTGAGTTGCTAGGCGTAGGTGTAAGTTTACTTCAAGGCTTGGCTTTTCTCTTAATTGGTATTTCGGGCTTAGGAATCTTCATAGCACTTTATAATTCTTTGAAAGAAAGAAAATACGATTTGGCCATATTAAGAGTAATCGGAGCATCCAGAGGGCAATTGGTATTTTTGATTTTCTTGGAAGGAATCATGCTTACCAGTATTGGAGCTTTAGTTGGGATTCTTTTAGGCCATAGTTTTTTAGCCGTAATTATTTCACAAAATGAACAGGGAGTTGCTGCCTCGCTTGATGCTTGGATTTTCTTAAAAGGAGAACTTTGGATACTGGTTTATGCGTTAGGGGTTGGTATTCTGGCCTCTCTTATTCCTGCGTGGTCAGCTTATCAAACAAGTATTGCAAAACAATTGACAAAGTCATAACTAGCAGCAGAATTAATTAAACCCATGAAATATTTCAAAACCACCCTATTGACAGGATTGCTTTCCTTAGGGTTCGCAGTTTTCACCAACGCGCAAAGCCTAAATGTGTGGAAGAGCCTTTCGGAAGTTACCTATAAAATCAGTGAGGATAACTTTGGGGAGCTTTACGTTCCAGTATTCTCTGATAAAGTGAAGCAGCTGGAAGGAAAAGTAGTGGAGGCGGATGGCTACATTATTCCTTTCGAAGGAATGTTCAAGCCGGAGCACATTATTTTATCCAGTTTACCACTTGCAGAATGCTTTTTTTGTGGTTCTGGTGGACCGGAAACGGTCATGGAGGTAATGCTGAAAACTCCTATCAAATACACCTCTAAAAGAGTGAAGGTAAGAGGGAAGTTGACTCTCAATTCCAAGGATCCTGAGAAGTTGATGTATATTTTGAAGGATGCTACTTTGGTGGAGTAGAGAAAAAAGGAGCCCTGAAAATTTCAGGGCTTTTGTATTAATAGCAAAGTTCTTTTTCCAGCTCTTTAAATTTTTCCAGCAAATTAATAGAAATCGGTCCGGGTTTGCCATTCCCTATGGTTCTATCATCAATTTGTGTTACCGGTAATAGAACTTTGGTGGTACTACAGATAAAGGCCTCATCTGCGTCCCATACTTCCTGCAAACTGACAGGTCGAATGGTGACCTGACCTGCTATTTTGATTAAATTTTTCCGGGTAATTCCAAGAAGAATATGCTCACTTGGAGTGATTAGCTCACCATCCTTCACAATAAAGAAGTTGCTTCTGGAGCTTTCACTGATAAACCCGTTCATATGATATAATACATCCTCAGCTCCTTGCTTCTTCCACTGAGCCGAATGCCAAACTGCAAGTGCATAGTTGGTGGTTTTGATGTCAGCTATTGGACGGACATATTCTAAGGTCAAAAGCTTAACTCCCTTTTCATATTTCTCTTCAGATGGGAAAATTAAGGACTCTGCAAAAATGAATAGTTTGCCATCAGCGGGAGAAAAGTGGTTGTCTGAAACTCCACCGCTCAAAACCATTCTCAATCCGCCCTGCTTCAAATCATTCTTTTCAATTAATTGCCTGATGATTTGACGGAGTTCTTCTCTGGAATAATCTAAAGGAAGGAAGGTCTTTTCTGCTGAAGCAGTAAACCTATCCAGGTAATCTTCCAAAAATAGACCTTGATGATTGACTGTTCTGAAGAAATCAAAAATTCCATATCCCCTGATTAAGCCCAAGTCCATTGGATGGATAATTGCAGTTTGAGTATCTATGATTTTTCCGTCAGCGAAGCAAAATGGTTTCATATTTTTTCATTAAGCTCTAAAATTAAGCAACCTATTTTAATATTTTTGCTCTTTGATAATTTCATTTGAATAAGATTATAAAAAGAAAAAATAGTAACTTTACTCAAATTTTAATCAACTCCATGAACAGATTTATTCCTTTTTTAATTATTGTTATCTTTTTTGCCTCCTGTGGTTCAGGCTTAGAGGAGGAAAATTCAGAAATGAGAGCTAAAGTGATTGCCGTTCACGATGAAGTGATGCCAATGATGGGTAAGCTGAAGTCACTCGAAAAGCGGGCTATCAGCGAGGCCTCTGAATTAGAGGCTGAAAGTTCCTCGGATTCTCTTAAAATTCAAAAATTAAAATCCTTGGCTTATGACCTTGAACAAGCCTATGAGGCCATGTTTGTTTGGATGAGGCAATATGACAATGAGAATGGAGAACGAAGCCCAGAAGAGGTGAAAGCTTATTTGGAAGAACAGATGGAAAAGGTGAAAGTGGTTAATGAGAATATTAACGCTGCTTTGAACAAAGCCGAGAAAACACTCAAAGATTAAAGGTTTTCAGGCTTTTCAGAAAGAAATTTCTCCACATCTTTTGAGCTGATCACTCCTTCCTCATTTCCCCAGATATTGTATAAATAAGTACTGATTTGGGAAATCTCCAAAGCTGTTAGCTGAGGATTAGCAGGCATGGCTTGGTTATATGCTTCTCCATTGACAATGATTTCTCCTTTTTGACCATTTTTCATTATCCAGACAGCTCGATGAATACTTTCTTTGAAGTAATCTGATTCGTTCAAAGGAGGAATGAGCTTTCCCAGCCCTTTACCATCCTTTTGATGACAGTTTGCACAGTAATTTTCATAAAGTGCTTTCCCATTTACGGCATACTTCATCACTTCTGGATTAGAAATTTGAGCCAGTGTGTTATCCTTATCGGATGATTTAGGTGAGCAGGCAAAAGTGGCTAAAAAAAGAAAACCTAATAGAAACCTTTTCATGACCCCAGCAATTTTGGAATATCCTTGATCAGGTTATCCACCTGGTCCGATTTGGTACCGTCATAGACTCCTCTGATATGGCCTTCCTGATCTACCAAAACAAAAGCCCCACTATGTAGAAAACCTCCCGGTTCATTCTGATCTTCCATTGCAGTTGTCAGATAACTTGTCTGGCCGATTTCATAGATTTTTTGAGGTTCTCCCGTAAGAAAATTCCAGGTTTTTGCATTCTCAATCCCCAGTTTTTTCGCATAATCTTTCAAGACTTCCTGAGTATCATAAGTAGGGTCAATGGAGTGGCTTAAAATCTTAAAATCAGGATTGTCCCCAAATGCCTCGTGAACTCGGAGCATCTCTTTTTTCATAATAGGGCAAATAGTAGGACAGCTAGTGAAGAAGAAATCAGCTACATAGACCTTGCCTTTGACATCTTGATTGGAAACTGTATCCCCTTCTTGATTGATAAATGCAAACTCAGCAATTTGATGGTAAACAGTATCTCCAGCATCATCGACATGCCAATTTCCCAATTTCGGTAATACTTCCTGTGAACTTTCTTCACTGGCAGGTTTACACTGCCAAAATATCCAAACGCTAACTAAAGCCAGTATTCCAATTCCTTTAATCTTCATGGGTGATTAAGATTTTGATCTATATTTTTTATAAAGCCTGATTCCCAACATGAGCAGAATCCCAAGACCTATTAGCCCTACAATTCCCCAAACCATACTGAGGGTATTTTTTAATACTATCAGGAATACTATTGCAAAAAGCAACAGGGTAGAGGCTTCATTCCAAAGTCTTAACTGAGTAGAGCTCCATCGGGTTCGTCCTGCTTGAATTTCTTTGAAAAGTTTATGGCACCCCAAATGATAAGCGTAGAGCAAAACTACAAAACCCAATTTGGCATGCATGAATCCCAGTTCAAGGTACCCCATTCTGTAAGTTAAAACCCAAGTACCAAAAATCAGGGTTAAAATGGCAGAAGGCCAAGTGATAATGTACCACAGCCTGGAAGCCATTAAGTCCAATTGAGGTTTTAAGATTTCCCGTTCTGCTTCAGGGCGATCCATGGCTTCTGTCTGGTAGATAAAAAGACGCACGATATAAAAAAGTCCTGCAAACCAGGTGACTACAAAAATGATGTGAAGTGCTTTGATATATTCGAAACCCATTGTCAGAATTTTCGGCTAAATTAAGGCCTAATCCTTTTAACCCCTAAAGTTTTTGAAAAGTACTCGAATTCTATACCTTTTGTTAAGTCTGTCTGTTTTGGCTTTGGTAGTATATATTTTAAAAGAAAGCTTCACTCAGCCCGGATTGGATCGATTTGAAGGGAAATACGAAGAACTTGGCTTTTATAGAAATGAAAATAATACTGGCCCGGTGCTGAGAATTTATGCGATAAAAGTCCTGAACGAGGAAGGCGACTGGATGAGAGAATTCGCCGAAATGCAGCCACATACTAAATATGGAAAAACACTGGTTTACTTTTTCTCCCCAGAAGCTCCTACAAAAATTGAACTTAGTCCTAAGTATCCTTATTTTCAAGCAAGTTTAGAGCCATTGGTTTTAGCAAGCTTTGAAAAAAGTCCCATGGGCCAAAGTAAATTCCAAGAAGGTTTTTCACAATGAGAAAAAGAAAGTCCTTAACTGAGTTTAAAAAAGGTGTTTTAGCCGGGGATAGAGTAATTCTCTCCCAAGCAATCACTCTTGTGGAAAGCAATTTGGAAACTGATTCCAAACTTGCAGGAGATTTGGTTCAAGAGCTTTTACCTTACGCTGGTAATTCTATTCGGGTGGGGATTACAGGTGTCCCGGGTGTAGGTAAGAGCACGTTCATTGAATCATTTGGAAAAATGCTCGTTGAAAAAGGAAAAAAGGTGGCAGTACTTGCCGTGGATCCGAGTAGCCAAAAAACCAAAGGAAGCATTCTTGGAGATAAAACCAGGATGGAAAAACTAGCTTCCGATAAAAGGGCTTTTATTAGACCTAGTCCTTCAGGAAGTACTTTAGGCGGGGTAAGTTCCAAAACCCGTGAAGCCATGCTAATATGTGAAGCGGCGGGCTTTGATGTGATTTTGATCGAAACTGTCGGAGTAGGGCAATCAGAAATTGCCGTGAAAGGCATGGTTGACTTTTTCCTCCTTTTGATGCTTTCAGGAGCAGGAGATGAGCTCCAAGGGATTAAAAAAGGAATCATGGAAATGGCTGATGGGATGCTAATCAATAAAGCAGACGGAGATAACCTGCAACCTGCGAAAAAAGCTAAAGCTACCTATCAAAACGCTTTACACTTATTTCCATTGGGAGAGAATAATTGGTCTCCTCAGGTTCTGATAGGTTCCTCTATTTCTGGTATGGGTTTGCCAGAATGTTGGCAAATGATTGAAGATTTTCAGAGTAAAATGTTAGGTAATGGATTTTGGGAGAAAAATCGAGCCGAGCAAAGACTCAAATGGCTGGATGATAGTATTCAGGCATTGCTGGGCCGAGCATTTTATATGCATCCTGCTATTCAGAAAAAATTGAACGAAGGAAAAAAACAGGTTTTGGAAGGTGACCTAAACCCAATGAATCTTGCTAGAGAATTAACCTCTCATTTTTTGAAAAAATAAAGCCCCGAATTTTTTTCGGGGCCTAATCATTTATTTCATCATAAAGCCAGAAGGGCCTCTACCTACGTCAAAAGTTCTAACAGTGTTTCCTGATTTGTCAAGCACAGTTATAGTCCCATTTCCTTGAAATCCATTAGCATTTGCTACATAAATCTCCTCTTTTGAGGAATCAATACCAATTCCATAGAAGCCTGAACCTTCATACCATTTGGGCTGTAAGCTTGTTCCAAAAAGAGGCAAAACCCCAATTCCGTCCTCGTAGTTTGGCCATCCCGAACTGGTCAATATATATAAGGTATTAGAATTGCTCAGAGCGATTTTTCCCGTAGCATTGGCAATTGGATACCAATTACTGGTAGCTAGAGTGAAGTTATCCAAGTGGAAACTATAGATAACTACCTTATCTGCTTTGGATGAAAACAGATAAATCTTGCCATCAATTTCAAAAAACTGTGATGGGTTTCCTTCTACTTCAATGCTTTTAACCAATTCCTCTTTTTCAGCTTCAATCACCTCTACTTTTCCTTCTTCAGAACCCGCAACTAAAATGAATTTCCCGAAGGAAATCAAATCTTCAGGTTTCCTGGAAACGGCGATCTTTTTGGAAACAGTTCCGCCTAAAGTATTTCTAACTACGGCGATGTATGAGCTGGGAGTATTGAAATTAGCATCATAAGGTCCATAATCAGAGATAAAGAGTTTGCCAGAATTGACAGTCAAGGACCTAGGTTGATCCAAACCTGATGTCACTGCTCCCAAACTTTTGAAGTCTCCGGGATTGACTATTTCCACCTTGCCGGTGTTGGCAATCAGATACATTTTATCATCTTCATTGACCATATCTTCCAATAATCCAGCAAATGGTCGTCCATTGGCTGCTTCGAAAATATCAGGCTTCAATTCATTGGTGCTTGGGTTTAAGTGGTATACTTCTCCATCATTGCTTCCAAAAGAACCTTCATTCATAATCAAGATTCCTCTGTCATATTCCCCAAGAGGTCTTTCAGGGTCATTTCCTATACAGGAAAAAAGGATGAGTAGACTGACAAATACTTGTCCTAATTGCAGTAGTTTAGTTTTCATAGTTGAAAGGATATAGTAAAATGGATAGATCTTCCAGGCATGGGTCTCAAATAGATAACCTGGTATTGTGTGTTTAATAAATTTTGGATTCTGACTTGTAGAGGAATTTGAATTTTAGAAATACTAAAACCGGTATAGGATATTCCCAGATCTGCTAAGAAGAATGGGGAAAGTGTTCTAGGATTGTCAGCTGTGATTTTTCGCTCTCCTGTGTAATTTGTTTGAGCCTGAATGGAGAATCTTTGAACTTGAGCCTGTAATGATAGTCCGGCTTGATGTCTTGGGGTGTAAGGGATTTGCTTCCCCAATGAAGGATCATTTTGAGATATCCCAACCAAAGAGACTGCCCGGTTCAAACTATATTGCCATTGTGAAATCCAATCGACTGCTCCAGTTTTGAACTTCATTGAACCCTGATATTCTACTCCATCAGATCTCACTTTTCTGATATTTTGCGGTGACCAAAAGGAACCTTGAGGCAACCAAATAATCCAATTATCTACATTCATGCTGTAGAAAGTCAGACTTTGAGAAAATGAATTCTTTTTCCAATGAAGACCTGATTCCACATTCCAGCTGTTTTCTGGTAATAATTCCGGGTTGCCTCCAGGTGACCAAAATCTGTCATTTAATGTGGGAACTTTGAAGCCTCTTCCTGCCGAGATTTTCAACTCCAGACTTTGATTTTTTTGTTCTAAAAAAGTCCAATCTAAACCAGCCCCCGGAATAAGCGGAACAAGCTGGTCTCCATATCCCAACTGACGTAGGTTTAAGGATAAACTCAGTCTGTTTGTAGGACTGTACTTTGCTGATTGGAATATTTCCAATCGCTCATCTGTGGCAGCATAGGTACTGAGATCTCCCTTTACTAATGTGATTCTTGCTCCTGAGTGAAAAGATAGTTGCTCAGTGGGGAAGTAATCCCAGGCTCCGCCCAGAATGAATTGGGATGTATTGTTCTCAATCCCGTTAAATATGAGTTCCTCCCGAACTAATCCAGATTGAAATGCCAGAGTACTTTTTTTCTTGAAAACCTCATAATTCATGGACCATCTCAAAGCTTGGTCCTCTTGAAAGTCCTGAGTAGAAGATCCCATGGGAGGCTGGATTTCCCTTTCAGCTTGATGAAGCCAAATGGAGGTTTTCAGTGATTTATTGTCGGAGATTCTCCAATTCAGATCAGTAACAATCCCCTTTTGAATCACTTGGGCATGATCCTGCTCTTGTATTGGAGTACCGGGCAGAGCTAGATTTCGGAATGGGTATTTATTGGCTGCAAATTGATGATAGATTTTACTTTGCAGGGCCAATTTTTTGCCTGAAATACGTCCTTTGACATTGGTTTGATAATTTCCGAAACTGGAAAATTCCTGAGAAAGTAAGAGGCTAGACTTATCCTGAAATCCAGCTTGGGACTTCAGGTTTACACTGCCGCCGATTGCTTCATTTCCCAGAAGAGCACCGGATGAACCAAATTGTAAGCTTGCCTGATCAATGGCAAATACGGGTAACAATGAAAAATCACTTTGTCCGAGAGAAGGACTATTGAGGGGGATTCCGTTCCAAAAAACCGCGGTATGTCCAGCCGAACTCCCTCTAAAAGAAGGGGAAGCCAACATGCCAGGCCCATAAGAGCGGATAAAAACCGGACTTTGGTCAGCAAGGAGATCCGCCAAGCTCCTGCTTTGGTAAGCTTCTAAGTCTTTTTGGCTCCACTTAATTGACTTCTGACCCTGCCCGAATCGCTCATAGGCAGGGGATATCACTTCAATTTCTTGAAGCCCAACTGTATCGATTTTTTGGATATCAGATCCAAAAAATGTGAATGCCCACACTAATAAAATCATGCCTAATCGAATCAAAGGTTGAATTCGATCCGGGCTTGAAGAGAAATGGGAAGAAATGAAATAAGAGGGTATACTAAACCCAGTAATTGCATGTCTTCTTCGCTTTTCCTCCGAAAGCACAGAATCAACAGAATCAGGCAGGTCTCCTGGCTTGTCTGACTTTCACTGGCCTTCTCAAACCAAAAAAAATGGTTCAATGGCTTTGCTTAGCGAAAGCTTTTCAAATTTCTGAGTAAATCAGAAAAGCGCAGACTTACAGTTGCGGGGACAGCTTCGGTATTTCACCGAATTCCCTATTAATCCCTGATCTAAGTTTTAGATCGGGAACCTGTTTCTGATGCAAACATAGAATCATTTCGAATCTGAAAAAAGCAGTTTGAAAACATTTTTTGTAAAGCGACTGATCTTATCCTTACTTTGAACTTTCAAAAATCAGATTCAGGTGAAGCGAATTCTTTTCTGTAAAATTTTTATTCTATTGATTGTCAGTGCTCTGTCCTGTCAAAAAAAGCAGAGAGATCAGGTTTTTTCAACTGAAAAAATTAGCCTTTCTTATGCACAGGGGTTTGAAATTGAAAAAGGGGATGGCTTTTGGATTCTTACAGTGACTCAACCATGGACCAGTGCAGAGGAGAATTTTACCTACTTAGTACTTGAAGAAAATCAAACTCCACCAGAAGGCGAATTTGATGGTATTATTCAATTACCCATCCAACATATTGTCTTGACCTCCACAACCCAGATTCCTCATTTGGATCTTTTGGGGCAAACCTCCAAGCTCAGAGCCTTCCCTAATCTGGATTTGATTTCATCGCCCAGAGTATGGGAAAGAATTGAGCAAGGGGAGGTACAAGATTTGGGTTCAGCTCCTTCCGCCAATATTGAGTTGATCTTGGATTTAAACCCGGATTGGGTGATGATATCCACTTTGGGAGAGGATTTGAAAAGTTTACAACTGTTAAAAAATGCAGGAATCTCTGCTCCGATTAATGGGGAGTATGTAGAGCAGCATCCCTTGGGAAGGGCTGAATGGATCAAATTTACAGGAGTATTATTGGGTGATTATCAAAAATCTTTGGAAGTATTTGAGGCTATTGAGAAGGATTATCTAGAGGCTCTGGAATTGGTGAAAGAAATAGAAACTACCAAGCCAACTGTGCTTTCCGGAGTGTTGTATCAAGATATTTGGTATGCTCCCGGGGCGGATAGTTGGGGAGCCAAAATTCTTCAAAATGCAGGAGGAGAGTATATATTTGGTGATAAAAGCGGCACTGGGAGTTTGCAATTGAATTATGAATTTGTATTGGATCAAGCCTTGAATTCTGATTTCTGGATAGGTTCGGCTGATTTTTCTAACTTGGAAGAAATGGGTAGTAATGAGCCCCGATATCGGTCTTTTGCTGCATTTCAGAAAGGGAATGTCTTTACCTATACGGCTAAAAAGGGGCCTAAAGGAGGATTAGAATACTTTGAATTAGGCTATATGCGGCCAGATTGGGTTTTGAAGGATATTATCAAAATCCTTCATCCGGAATTGCTTCCAGATTACGAACTTTATTTCTATACCCGATTGGATGAGAAGTAGCCGAAACAGTTTTCTTTTGATCGTATCAGTAGTTGCCTTAGTACTGAGCCTTTTTCTAAATATTAGTTTGGGATCTGTAACTATCTCAACTGGAGAATTATTGGACGGTCTTTTTTTTAACAATTGGGAGAGGGCATCTTTTGAACAAATTATTTTGAATTATCGCTTTCCGAAGGCGATTGTCGCTGTTTTAGCTGGTATTGGACTCAGTATTTCCGGGCTTCAAATGCAAACATTTTTTAGGAATCCATTGGCAGGTCCTTATGTTTTGGGAATAAGTTCCGGGGCAGGTTTTGGGGTAGCCATTTTGATTTTGGCGGGATCAATTTTTGGTTTTGCTTCCACTGCCATCAGTCCTTGGGCCACTGCTTTTGCAGGGACATTGGGTGCTGGGCTGATTTTAGCATTAGTAAGTTTAGTAGCTTGGAGAGTAAAGGATAGCATGACTTTATTGATTGTTGGGATCATGTTTGGAGCTGCGGTTTCTGCTATCATCTCTGTTTTGGCGTTTTTTTCCGGAGCCGAGGCATTGAAACTTTATACCATTTGGTCTTTAGGTAGCTTAGGTGGTTTAGGTTGGAATCAGGTTGGTCTCTTATCATTTGTGGTGTTTCTGGGTTTAATTCCGGTGATATTTTCTATCCGATCTTTTAATGCATCTCTTTTGGGAGAATCTTATGCAGAAAGTATGGGAGTTAATCCAAATAGGTTACGTTGGTTGATGATTGGCAGTACGGGATTACTCGCTGGGGCAATTACGGCTTTTTGCGGTCCTATTGCCTTTGTCGGGATTGCGGTGCCGCATTTGGCCAGGATAGTTTGGAAAACTTCCGATCACAGGATATTATTCCCGGCATCAGGTATTTCTGGGGCTATTTTATTATTGCTCTGCGATGCGGTAGGTCAGCTTCCAGGTTCTGCTCAAAGCTTACCAATCAATGCAGTAACCTCCTTGATTGGGGCCCCTTTGGTGATAGGCTTAGTTCTTCGAAAAAACTTCAGCAAAGAGTTCTGATATGAGAAGAGAAGTAATTGTTGGCAATAATTTGACTTTGGGTTACCAATCCGGTAAATCCCGTAAAGAAGTGTTGCAAGGAATAAACTTTAAGCTTTTTTCCGGAGAACTCACATGTTTATTGGGCCCTAATGGGGTGGGTAAGTCAACCTTGATCAAAGCGATTATGGGAAGACTTCCCATTTGGGAAGGATCATTGACTGTTCAAGGCAAATCGATTAATCAATTTGCACAGAAGGAACTCGCAAAGAATCTAGCAGTTGTTTTGACGGAGCCTTTTATTCCGGGGAATATGACAGTTACTCAACTCGTCAGCTTGGGCAGAACTCCTTATCTGAACTGGTCTGGATATTTATCAGAATTGGATAAAAAGGCAGTGTACAAGGCGATTGAGGATACGAAAATAGCATACATCCAACAAGAGAGGCTTTCCGATCTCTCTGATGGGCAGCGCCAAAAGGCTTTTATAGCTAGAGCCCTAGCTCAGGATGCACCGATCATGGTTTTGGACGAACCCACAGCGCATTTAGATTTAGTAAATCGCTACGAGATCATGCAATTGCTCCGTGAGATATCGCTTCATAAGGGAAAGAGTGTCTTGGTAATTACGCATGATTTGGATATTGCTTTAGAGAGTTCTGATCAGATTTGGTTGATGAATTGTGGAGAGGATCTTGTAAAAGGACTCCCAGAAGACTTGGTGATTTCAGGTAAAATCAATCAATTATTTCCTCAGGAAAAATTCGAGTTCAATACCCAAAGAGGAAGGGTTGAGATTAAAAGCCAACCTGCGACTTTTAATATTGAAGGATCTCAGGAATTGATTTTTTGGTTACAAAAGGCCTTGAAAAAGGCGGGGATCTATGAATTGGACGGACAGGTAAGAGTCCAGAATAATCCTTTCTCAATTTTTTTCATGGAAAAGGAATTTGATTCTTTGGAATCATTTATAGATAGTTTAAGGATTGATATCAAGTAAGTTATTATCCCTATAGAAAAAGTAGAGAATTGTATTTCTGAATCACTTTTTTTATATATTTGTCACACTAATTATTTGTATGACACAAGAGCAATTCGCAAAATATTCCTTCCTACTTGACCGTACAGCACGAAAGGTCAAGCAGTATGCTCAGCAGCAGTTTAAGCAGGGAGATTTTGATGTGACTGTCGATCAATGGTTAGTTTTGAAAAATTTATCGGAACATGGCTTACTTAGTCAGACTGAGCTTGCGAATTTGGTGTTCAAAGATCATCCTACTTTGACTCGAATCATTGATTTGCTTTGCAAGAAAGGGTATGTTGAGCGAATCCCCCATCCTCAGGATAGAAGGAGTTTTCAGCTTCATCTTACGGATTCTGGGGTGGCTAAAGTGACTTCGCTGAGACCAAAAATTCTGGAGATTAGAGAAAAGGCTTGGGAAAATCTAAACGAGAATGATTTTGACGAGTTTAAGAGAATTCTGAATACAATCTATCAGAATTTGGATGGTCAGGTGATGGAAGAATAATAATTAGTGTACTAATAGTATTTATACGAACAATTTGAATTTAAAGGGGTTTTCCCATAAAGTTAATACAAGATGATTCATACTGATATTTGCATCATAGGAGCTGGACCGGTCGGTTTATTCGCAGTATTTGAGGCAGGATTGCTCAAAATGCGATGTCATTTGATTGACGCCCTACCACAAGTAGGTGGTCAGTTATCCGAAATCTATCCTCAGAAACCAATTTATGATATCCCAGGATATCCTGAAGTTAAAGCTCAGGAGCTAGTGGATAACCTGATGGAACAGATCAAGCCATTCTCTCCAACTTTCACTTTGGGAGAAAGAGTGGACCACTTGGATAAGCAGGAAGACGGAAGCTTTGTGGTGACTACCAGCGATAAAACGCATATTCACGCAAAAGTGATCGTGATTGCCGGCGGCTTGGGATGCTTTGAGCCGAGAAAGCCTGTTTTGGAGAATTTGGATGCATTTGAAGGAAAGGGAATCACTTATATGGTGAAAAATCCAGAAACCTTTCGCGATAAGAAAGTAGTGCTTGCTGGTGGAGGAGACTCTGCTTTGGATTGGACTATTTTTCTTTCCAATGTTGCACAAAAAGTAACTTTGGTGCACAGAAATGAGACATTCAGAGGTGCACCTGATTCTGCTGCGAAAGTATTCGACCTAGCCAATCAGGGCAAAATTGATTTGATCCTTTCGGCTAATTTGAAAGAAGTTGGTGGAAACGGCAAGTTGAACTCAGTCACTTTGGAGGACAAATCCAAAGCTGAAATCAAAATCGATACAGATTATCTTATCCCTCTTTTTGGATTAAGTCCGAAATTGGGTCCAATCGCAGATTGGGGATTATCTATTGATAAGAATGCGATCGAAGTAGATACAAGAGATTATTCTACTGGAGTGGAAAGAATATATGCCATTGGAGATATCAATACCTATCCAGGTAAATTGAAATTGATCCTTTGCGGATTCCATGAGGCTGCTATTATGATGCATTCTGCCTTCAAATATGTTTATCCTGATCAAAAATTGAGCTTTAAATACACTACGGTCAATGGTGTAAACTCATTTTAATGCTACTTTTGCGTCATGGTAAATTTCATTGTAGAAGATAACGACGGTAATCGTCAGCCTGTCGAAGCTCCAGATGACATGGGTTTCAGCCTGATGGAAATTCTAAAAGCATCTGATTATCCTGTATTGGCAACCTGTGGAGGGATGGCTCTTTGCGCTACTTGTCATGTTGAAATTTTGGAAGGAAAAGATGGCTTGGGAGATGCAACTGATGCAGAACTTGACCAGTTGGAAAACCTTCCTGAATATTTCCCAACTTCCAGGCTTGCTTGTCAAATCAGAATTTCTGACATCTTGGAAGGAGCCGTAATTAAGCTAAGAGGTGAAGACGTAGTCTAGAATATTTATACTCAACTATTCGAAACCACTCAGAAATGAGTGGTTTTTTTTTATTAATTTTTTCGGATATTGACTAAAGATAAACCTAAGTATCATGAGATTTCTTTTATTATTCTTCCTTTTAATCCCTGTAGTAGGCTTTTCTCAAATCACAGACGAACAAAAAATAAATTCTGTGGCAATCAATCAAGTCATCAATGATTATAAAAAGGCAAGAGAAACTGGGGATTCGGTTTTATTAAAATCCATTTTCACAGAAGATATTGATCAATTGGTGTCCAGTGGTGAATGGCGCAATGGGGCAGCTGAAGCAATTTCTGGGATGGTAAGAAGTTCGGTGAATAACCTTGGATCTCGAATTTTGAAAGTTGAAAAGATTAAATTTTTGTCCAATGAGGTGGCTATGGTAGATGCGAGGTATCTAATAGACCAAGCGGACGGTACTCAAAGGAAGCTCTGGAGCAGCTTTATATTGGTAAAGAAGAAGGGGAAATGGTTGATTTCAGCTATTAGAAATATGGACCCAAGGGATTAATCTGAAATTTTCTTGCAAAAAATTTTCGAGATTTGATGTATCACTTTTTTCAGATACTTCGTATTGAAGTTAGTTTTTAAGCACTATTTATGAAAAGGTATATCGTCATTCTATCGGTTTTAATTTTATCCTCTTGCCAGCTTTTTGAATCTGAAAACAGAGTTTATACGCTGGAGGAATTGGAATTGCTTTATGCTGAAATCAAGCAGATGGCAGAATCCGAAACCTGCAATAATTCAAATGACTGGGGGTATGTTGCCTTGGGGAGTAAACCCTGCGGTGGGCCATGGGAATATATTGCTTATTCCAAGAAAATCAACGTGGATGATTTTTTAAAGAAGGTCAAACAATACAATCAATTGCAGGCTGAAGACAACAAAAGAAATAATCGCTTTTCGGATTGCATGTATGTAGCTGAACCAAAGGGAGTACGTTGTGAAAATGGAAAACCCATATTTATGTATGATTGATATTATTGTTTCATTTTGAAACAATAAATTTTTTCTTTTTCTTGATCAGGTATTTATTTCTGATTCATGAAAAAGCTCTTATTCTTGTTAGACTATCCGAACCTTTATTATTACGTTTTTAATCGAAAGAATTTATCAAGCATTTCGATTTTTAACTGGCAAGGAAGGGAAAAAATAATTCTTAAATCTAGCAATGAAATTAGCAAATGATAGCGCTACTAGGAATATTGACAATAGGAGCGCTACTGTACTTAATTATTGCTAAAAAAACTTCTGCTGTTGTAGCATTGATATTGGTACCAGTGACAACAGGAATTTTGGCTGGTCAAATTCATGAAATTCCTGCTTATATCTCTGAGGGACTAGTAACAATTGCCCCAACTGGGGTTATGTTTGTTTTTGCAATTCTCTTTTTTGGGATTTTGTTAGATGCAGGAACTTTTGAACCTATTATTTCTCGATTATTAAAATTAGCGGGGAATGACCCTGTGAAAGTTGCCTTAGCCACTGCTTTTTTGGCTATGCTGGTTCATTTGGATGGATCTGGTGCAGTAACTTTCCTTGTTGTAATCCCAGCATTACTCCCAATTTATGAGGCTTTAGGGATGAGCAGGTTGACCTTAGGGTCAATTGTTGCTTTATCAGCAGGAACGATGAATATTCTGCCTTGGGGAGGGCCTACTATTCGTGCAGCATCTGCCTTGGACGTTTCAGTCACAGAATTATTCAATCCCATTCTTGTACCGTTTTTGTTCGGTTTGATTACTGTTTTTTCCATTGCATTTTTCTTAGGTAAAAACGAAAAAAAAATATCTACCATAGCCTTACAATCAGCAGATGAAAAAAACACTTCGGTAAGCCTTCAAAATATACCTATTTGGAGATTTTGGCTGAATATCATGCTTGTTATTTTGGCAATTTCATTGATTGTACTTAGTTGGGCTCCTCCATATGTTGTTTTCATGGTAGCATTTGGTATCGCCCTGGTGGTAAATTTTCCAAAGGTTAAGGATCAAAAGGAAAGGATTGATGCTCATGCCAAAGAAGCTTTATTGATGGCAAGCATTTTATTTGCTGCTGGTTGTTTCACCGGGATTTTAAATGGAAGTGGAATGATGCAAGGAATGGCATCTTCAATTCAAAATGTTTTACCTGAACTTTTGGGAAAGCAATTACCTCTCATAACAGGGCTATTTGCTATGCCCGCGAGCCTGGTTTTCGATCCAGATTCCTTTTATTTTGGAATCTTGCCAATTTTAGCTTCAACAGCTGAGACTTTTCAGGCTAGTAGTTTGGAGGTGGGTAGAGCTGCCATATTGGGTCAAATGACAACTGGGTTTCCAGTAAGTCCATTAACTGGATCTACCTATTTATTGGTGGGGTTGGCAAAGTTGGATTTGGGAGATCATCAAAAAAAAACTATTCCATTGGCATTTTTGGTGACTATGGTCATGCTTTTGGTATCAACATTAATGGGAGTAATTACTATTTAGCATGAAGGATAAAATTAGAATTGGTTGTGGAGCAGGCTTTGCAGGTGATAGAATTGAGCCTGCACTAATCCTTACTGAAAAAGGGAACCTAGACTATTTGGTTTTAGAATGTCTTGCTGAACGTACCATTGCCTTAGCCCAAAAAAGGAAGCAACATAATTCATCACTAGGGTATGATGAACTATTAGAAAAGCGTTTGATTAATTTGTTGCCATTGCTAGTAAAACATCAGACTCGTTTAATTACCAATATGGGAGCCGCTAATCCTGTGGGCGCTGCAATGAAAGTTGTTGAAATGGCAAATAAACAGGGGATCTCAATTAAAGTTGCAGCGGTAACTGGAGATGATGTTTTTCAATTTATTACTGGGACAGAAAAGAGTCTTGAGGACGGGAAACCAATAAATGCTTTTGGGAAAATAATTTCAGCTAATGCTTATTTAGGCTATGAAGCTATACTGCCTGCCTTAAACACTAAAGCTGATATTATAATTACAGGTAGGGTTGCAGATCCATCCCTTTTCTTAGCTCCCATGATCTATGAATTTGGTTGGGACGAAACAGATTATTCTTTATTAGGAAAAGGAACTGTATTAGGTCACCTTTTAGAATGTGCTGGCCAGATTACTGGCGGGTACTTTGCAGATCCTATTTCAAAACCTGTCCCAAATATGGAAATTCTAGGCCATCCATATGTTGATGTAGATGCCCTTGGCAACGGTAAAATATCTAAAGTAGCTGGAACAGGTGGGAGTATTACGGTTCAAACAGTCAAAGAGCAATTGTTATATGAGGTATTGAATCCTTTCGAATATATAACACCCGATGTAAAAGCTGATTTTTCAAAGGTTCAAATAGAAGAGATTGGACCGGATGAAATTTATATTTCTGGAGGTTTAGGTTTCGCTAAGCCATCAAATTTAAAGGTTTCCGTAGGTTATGAGGCGGGCTTTAAGGGGATAGGTGAAATTTCTTATGCAGGAGCTCATGCATTAGAAAGAGGCAAGCTGGCTGCTGAGATAATTCAAAAAAGAATTGGTCACTCGTTTCCTAATCTGAAAATAGATCTTATTGGATACAACTCATTGCATCCAATGGAATTATCCAATAAATCTTCTCCTTATGAAGTTCGATTAAGAGTGGCTGCACTTTGTGCTCAGAAAATTGATGCCCAGCTAATTGGTGAAGAAGTAGAGGCTCTTTATACCAATGGTCCTGCGGGAGGCGGTGGTGCGAGAAAATATGTGGAAGAAGTTATAGGAATAGTTTCGATCTTATTAGATAGAAAGAAAATTATCCCCGAATTTCAAGTTTTTACATCATGACAAGAAAGCTAGCAGAAATTGCCCACAGCAGAGCCGGAGATAAAGGGAATACTTTGATCTTGTCTCTGATTCCCTATGATCCTTTAGATTTTGATCTATTGGTAAAAAAAATCACAGTTGAAAAGGTGAAAAATCATTTTAAGGATCAGATCTCTGGAGAGGTTATCCGCTATGTTCTTCCAGAGTTAAAAGCAATACAATTTACATGCTTGAATGCTTTATCAGGAGGTGTAAATACCTCTCTTGCCTTGGACACCCATGGAAAAAGCTTAAGCTATGCACTTCTCGAAATGGAATTATGATCATTCAAAAAGCTTAACCCCCAGAGTTAATTCCAATTGGATAGGCTGTTGGATTTTTTCCTCTATTTCTTCTTTGATCTCTTTAAAATCCTGATTGTTCAATTCATGATCAGAAAGAATAGTCACAGAAAGGCGTAAAGGGCTTAGGCCTATTACCTTTACATCTCTTAATAAACCATGAGGTATTTCTTTTCCACTCAATTGTTGAATCAGTTGATTTTCCCTAACCATTTCCCGGAAACTCAAGACTAATGGTGCAGTCACCAAAATTAAAATCCCTACACTGATCAAAATTCCTTTCTTAGCTAGGCGGAATGGACTAAATCCGAGAAGCATGAATGTCAATGCTGCAGCCATTACTATCCCTGCTAGGTTCGTTCCGAGTAACAGGGATGCTCCCCAGAATACATTCCAGTTTCCCCATCCCAATCCAATTCCAGCTACGGCTAAAGGGGGTACCAATGCTACAGAAATTGCAACTCCTGCCAATGTTTTGGCTATTTCTTCTTTGGAGTGAGCATATGCTCCTGCTATCCCTGAAGCCACAGCAATCCCTAAATCCAATAAATTAGGCCTAATTCGGGCTAATATCTCGGAATTCATGGTTTTGAGTGGAGTAATCCAAGTGATAAATACCGCAAAAATGATCCCCAACACCACTCCCCAAAATATGGTGATCAGACTATTTTTGATAAGGATACCATCTTGTCTCAAAGCGCCCATAGCCAAGGAAATAATAGGTCCCATCAAGGGTGCCAAGATCATAGCTCCGATTACCACCGGACCTGAATTTCCGAAAAGTCCAAAAGTTGCGATCATGGTGGATAAGGCCATGAGTACCAAATAAGTGGAGGAGGTTTGAGAATTTTGTTTTAATAAAGTGAATAGCTCCTTGAACTCTTCAGAAGTTGCGTGCCTCACCCAAGGAAGGTATCCTGTGGTGAGCTCCATCCTCAATTTTCCCATAGGTAAAGAAGAGACATTGAGCTCTTTCTTCTTTTCCTCTTTTTCTTTACTGGAATCAAAATCCGAGAATATTCTTGCTTTATTTTCGGAAATTCCTAATTCCAGTTTTCCGGATTTATTCTCTTGACCATCCGAAGCGAAAGTGAACTCTTCCTCACTTTCTATAGTCATTTTTTCAGTGGAGATATAGCTCAAAAAGTCTGGGATTGCACTTCCTTTAACTGGGAAAAAGAGGTTTTGCAGACCAAAACGAATGATTGAAAAAAGGCTTTTTGGGGCCAAAATAATGACATGCATCAAGCCTTCATTCAATCCTGAATCTTTGATGACTCGTTTGAAAATCAGGTTGCTCTCACAATGTGAAACTGCCAAGATGCCCATAGCAGCAATCTCAATGGTTTTTTCTTCTTCTTTTCCATAGGTGATTTTATAGCTTCTCAATTTTACTCTTCTGAAAAGTTTTAGAAACCTTCGAAATCGTTCTTTCAGGTTTTGAAAAAAGTTATTTTCAAAAGAATCATACAAGATGCTAAGGGATTCTCCGATGACCAGGGAATTCATACACAATTCCCCATTGATTTCAAGTAAATCAAATACCTCTACTTCCTCTGCTTCAAGAAAGTGATTAAATGCTTTTTCTTTGGAAGATGCCACTCCCAAAGATTTGGCGATTAGGATGAGTTCAGGGTGGGGGAGAAAAGCAATGGATGGACTATTTTCGTTTGCCTCTTCAATAATCTTTTTGCTTTGCTCATCACTGACCCAAAACAAAATGTTATCCTTTGAAGAATAGTCTTGAAGATTAAATTGATTCAAAGGAAGTTTGGATTTAGGTTGAACTTCCAGTTTTTCAAAAAAGGAATTTTGATCTTCCTCAGGAAGATTTTGATCAAAAACTAATACGAAATCCCGCATACTTAAAAATAGCTATTGTTTAGCTGAATACTAGTAGATAATTTAAAAAACAACAGCCCTCCTCGGAGGGCTGCTTATTATTCTTCCAGAAGTTTTTCGAGAATTTTTGTCGCAGCTTCAGAAAGCACTGTTCCCGGGCCAAAAACTGCCGAAACCCCCTTGTCAAAAAGAAATTGATAATCTTTGGCAGGAATTACCCCTCCGGCTACTACCATAATATCCGGTCTGCCAAGTTTTTTTAATGCCTCTATCAATTGAGGAATTAGTGTCTTATGTCCTGCGGCCAGAGAAGAAGCACCTACAATATGCACATCATTTTCTATGGCTTGTTCCGCCACTTCCTCTGGTGTTTGAAATAATGGTCCTATGTCGACGTCAAACCCTAAATCGGCGAAGCCTGTTGCAATGACTTTCGCACCTCTATCATGTCCATCCTGCCCCATTTTGGCTACCATGATTCTTGGTCGCCTTCCTTCCAGTTCGGCAAACTGATCGGAAAGGGCAATTGCTTTTTTAAACGATTCCTGATTTTTCACTTCTGCTGCATAAACTCCGGTGATAGATTTGGTTTGGGCCTGATGCCTTCCGAATATTTTCTCCATAGCCATGGAAATTTCCCCTAAAGTCGCTCTTTTTCTCGCTGCATCCACTGCCAGGGCTAGGAGATTTCCGTTTCCGCTTTGCGCAGCTTCCGTGATAGCCTCTAATGCACTTTCGACTTCAGATTGATTTCGTGTTGACTTGATCTGATTGATTCGTTGAATTTGAGATTCTCTTACAGATTGATTGTCTACTTCCAATAGCTCAATCTCAGATTTTTCATCAACCTGATATCTATTTACTCCAACAATGATGTCTTTTCCACTATCTATTCTCGCTTGTTTTTTTGCGGCAGCTTCTTCTATTCTAAGTTTTGGTAATCCTGCTTCTATAGCTTTTGCCATACCACCTAAGCCTTCTACCTCTTCTATCAGCGTCCAGGCTCTTTCCACAAGTTGATCAGTCAGATATTCCACATAATAGGAACCACCCCAAGGGTCAACCACATCTGTGATTCCTGTTTCTTCCTGCAAAACCAACTGAGTGTTTCTGGCAATTCTTGCTGAGAAATCTGTGGGTAAGGCAATGGCTTCATCCAGCGAGTTGGTGTGTAAAGATTGAGTATGCCCCATAGCGGCACCCAAGGCTTCCACTGCTGTTCTTGTGACATTATTGAAAGGATCTTGCTCTGTCAAGGACCATCCGGATGTTTGACAGTGTGTTCTTAGAGCTAATGATTTTTCATTTTTAGGATTAAACTGCTGGACAATTTTAGCCCAGAGTAACCTGCCTGCTCTCATTTTGGCGATTTCCATGAAATAATTCATTCCAATTGCCCAGAAAAATGAAAGCCTTGGTGCGAAATCGTCAATGTCCAAACCTGCCTTTACTCCGGTTCGCAGGTATTCCAGTCCATCTGCCAATGTGTAGGCTAGTTCCAAATCGGCAGTTGCGCCAGCCTCCTGCATATGATAACCTGATATCGAAATGGAGTTGAATCGAGGCATTTTTTGAGAGGTAAACTCAAAAATATCCGCGATGATTTTCATACTAGGTTGGGGAGGATAGATATAGGTGTTTCTCACCATGAACTCTTTCAAAATGTCATTTTGAATGGTTCCGCTTAATTTTTCAGGAGAGACTCCCTGTTCTTCCGCTGCGACAATGTAAAATGCCATGATAGGAACCACAGCACCATTCATTGTCATGGAAACTGACATTTGATCCAATGGAATTTGATCAAATAGGATTTTCATATCCTCGACAGAGTCAATGGCAACGCCAGCTTTTCCAACGTCTCCAACTACTCTGGGATGGTCGGAATCATAGCCCCTATGAGTAGCCAAATCAAAGGCCACCGACAGTCCTTTTTGCCCAGCTGCTAAATTTCTTCTATAAAAAGCATTGGATTCCTCTGCTGTTGAGAATCCGGCATATTGTCTAATAGTCCAAGGACGCATCACATACATTGTACTGTAAGGTCCCCTGAGATAAGGCGGGATTCCAGCTACATAGTCTATATGAGTTAATTTTAAGGTAGCAGGATCAAAAGTAGGAGGGATTTGAATTTGTTCCGGAGAATCCCATAAACTCTCCAATGGGGTGTTATTAGCTACAGATGGCTTTTTCCAAGAGTTAAAATCTGGTCTCATGAGTGATTTTGGGTTTCTAATAAAGCAGTTGCTCTTGTTTCAATTAATTCACTTTCCTCTTCTGAAAAATCCTTTGTAGGAAGATTATCGATGAGTTTTCCCTGAGCTTTGAATTTATTGGCTCCGATTTTAGAAATCTCTGAATTGCTAACAGCCTCTTGAGTTTTCAGTCGCTGAACTCGGATTTGTTGGTGGATCTGTCTTTCTTGAAAAGCTTTCTCCCAACCGCCTTCATTTTCTATTTCAGCTATCCTGTTTTGAACAGCATCTTCAATTTGCTCCTGAAGTTTTTCCAAGTAGTAAGAACCAGCTGATGGGTCCATTACTTTATCTAAATAACTTTCCTCTTTCAAAATCGAAGAGATGTTTCTCGCAACCCTTTTCTCCAAGTTACTTGCATTTTTTCCTTGGATGGGTCTGATCCAAATACAATTGCAGCCGCCCAATATCCCTGACATTGCTTCATAGCTGTCTCTGATTAGGTTGGTATTTTTATCAATCAGGGATTTACTCCAAGTGGAAGTGGATACTAAAAGCTGAAGATTAGATGGATTTGCCTCGATCCCAAATTTTTCCCCAATCATCGCCCAAATCTTTCTTAGGGCTTTCAATTTGGCGATTTCAGGAAAATGGTCTCCAGCTACTGAGGAGTGAATTCCAATTCTTGAAAAGACATCTTGAAGTGTACTTTTCTCATCTGAAATAGAGCTCATCAATTCAATCAATTCGCCAAATCCAAAGCTTAGTTCCTGAATTCCTGTTCCACCGCTATTTCTATATCTGGCAAAATTCAGAAATAGTGGAGAAAAGTTAGGGTAGCTTTTCCAAATGTTAAACTCAGCTTCGAAATACTTTGCTGACTCTGATAGCTTAATATTTGATCCAAATACTTCATCAAATGGAGAGTTCAAAAAACCTCCTTGAAGCTCGGTTCCTGCTAGTTCTAGTTTTGAAATGTATTTAAAAAAGGTCTTCCTTACCTCTCGCGGATTTTTTTCAGGAAGAATATATAGGCTGATATATGGAAGCAGAACATCTTTTAATATTTTCTCCCAGTCCTCATTTCCTGATGCATGAATAATTAAGGCGTCAGCTCCATTCTCAAGTACTTCTAATATTTCTTTATTGGCAATGGTAGAATCTGAAGGATAAATGGAAACGGAATTAAACCACAGCCTTGGATTTAATCCGGGGATCTGAGACGGAGGGTGGAAAGTCATCGGTTGAGGATTAGAATCCAAATCCTCGGAATGATAAATAGGTTGCTGGGAGATTTCTCCCCAAACCTTTTTTACCAGGGTTTTTTCAAAATCTTTTCCTTTTAGATCCTGATGGATTTGTTCTAGCCAATCATTTTTACTTTTGACTGGAAATGGATAAAAATCAGGGCGTATCATATTTGGGTTTTGTATTGTAATGAGAAAGGCCTTTGCCTTCATCTTGGTCTCCAAAAATAATTAAATGTGAGGGTAAACCCTAAAACCATAAAATAGATTGACTATCTAAATATAAGTTGTTGAATATCAGAGAAAGTTTTGAGTAAATATGGCTTTTAGAAGCAAGTCATTGGCTTTTTCACAAGTAAAAGTTCAATTAGATAATTTTAGGTGAAGTCAAAAAATATTCGAAATAACTTTACTATGCCTAAAATTTAACTTTTTCAACCTAAAATGGATTTTTTATTTAAATGATTTTTGTACAAATTTGACACCCTTGTACGAATCCGTCCGGGTCATTGTTTTTTAGAAACCTTCTCAAATGAGTTCAGAAGCTAGCGCAGTTTGGAATGAATGTTTACGTGTTATTGAACAACACGTGAATGAGCAGAGCTTTTCAACTTGGTTTAAACCGATCAATCCGGTTAAACTAGAAGGGACGAGTCTGACCATTCAGGTCCCCAGTCAATTCTTTTACGAATGGTTGGAAGATAATTACATTCAAGAATTAAAGCTTGCTATCAAAACCGTCTTGGGGCAGGGTGGTAGATTGGAATACGCGGTAGTAGTAGACCGTGGAAATTCTTCCAATCAGCCTTATGTAGTTTCATATCCTCAAGGAAATCACGGGAATAAAAAACAGGGTAATCAAGCTAACGCTGCCACTGAGCAAAAAGTGACACCTTTCGAGATGCAATCTTTGGGCGCCGAAGCTTTGACTCAAAGCAACCTGAATCCAAATTACACCTTCAATACCTATATAGAAGGCGATTGTAATAGATTGGCTAGATCTGCAGGTTTTGCAGTAGCGACAAAACCCGGAATCACCTCTTTCAATCCACTCATGGTATATGGAGGAGTTGGATTGGGTAAAACGCACTTAGTACAAGCTATTGGGAACGAAATAAAAAACGGTCCTGAGGATAAGTTTGTCCTTTATGTTTCCTCAGAGAAATTCGTGAATCAATTCATGGATTCCATCAAAGACGGGAATGTAAAAAGCTTCACTAACTTCTACATGCAGGTAGATGTGCTGATCATTGATGATATTCAGTTTTTGGCTGGAAAGGATAGAACACAGGAAATGTTCTTCCACATTTTTAATCATCTGCATCAAAGTAAGAAGCAAATTATTATGACTTCCGATTGTCCTCCAAGAGATTTGAAGGGACTGGAAGAGCGATTGCTTTCGAGATTTAAGTGGGGCTTAACTGCAGATCTGCAGATGCCTGATTTCGAAACGAGAGTTGCGATTATCAGAAGAAAAATGCAGTCAGAGGGAATTTTCATCCCGGATGATGTAGTGGAATATCTGGCTTATACGGTAGATACCAATGTTAGAGAGCTGGAAGGAATTCTAATTTCACTAATTGCACATGCTTCTTTGAATAGAGTAGAAATCAATCTTCAGTTGGCTAAAACCGTGATGAAAAATATCATCAAGGATATAGAAACTGAAGTTGGGATAGATTTTATTCAAAAAACTGTCTCTGAATATTACAGCATCAATCAAGATGACTTAAAGGCCAAAACCAGGAAAAAAGAAATTGTTGTAGCGAGACAGGTTGCGATGTATTTTTCAAAGGAGTTTACCAACCATTCATTAAAGTCCATAGGCTATCATTTTGGAGGTAGAGACCACTCTACAGTTATTCATGCTGTTCAGACAGTAAATGATATGATTGAAACGGACAGTACTTTTAGAAATGCTGTCAATGAGCTCAAGAAAAAATTCAAAATGCGCTCTTACTAAGGTTCAGTTTAGAATCTTATCGATAGTTTCCTCAAATTTCCCTAAAGCTGGAATATACCTTTTTTGAATGTTCTCCAAGAATTTACCTTGAGTGTCTATTGGATAAACTGGATTGTACTGAATTCGGTCTATGACCATGTCCAGCCAAACTTTTCCGTCATCGATCAAATCTGCATGAAATGCCTCGACGGTTGCATCTCGAGAACCTGAAAAAGGACCTTTCCCCTGCTTCTCAAAATATTTCTGAATCACCTTCAAAGCCAATTCATGAGTTACCTCAAAACTCATGATCAATTCTCTGGACTGAGAGTCTGTAAGTTTGGCAAAATCAGCCCTGTGGGCAAAATTATTCAAATCTTCTAAGGCTGCTTGATATTCTTTGAAGCAATCTTCGCAGGATTGAGGGAGAGATTTCATAAGTCTTAAGCTTTCTTCAAGATAAAAATTTAATCTGAAAAGGCAGAAAAAATTCAGGAGGGTATTTCCCTCCTGAAATGAAATTATCTAACTGTGTAACTCTGCATGAAGGGTTGTCCATTAGGTGCTACCCCCTCGATTAGTAATCTTCCGCTATACTCTTCAAGATATTTCCCTACCGCTTTTGGGTCCTTGGCAGGTTCTCTATTGATCTGAGTAATCACAAATCCATCTCTCAGTCCCAAATCTCTCAAATACCCTCTGGATAAGGCTGATATTTTGATTCCAAACTGAATTCCCAGCCTGTCTTTTTCAATTGTATTTACAGCTTCAAGTCTAGCTCCTAGAAGCTTTGAGCTGTAAAATTCTCTTTTGAGAACTCCCGTGCCTCCTTCCAGATTTTGAAGTGTTAGAGTACCTGTCTTTACTTCCCCATTCCTTATGAAGGTAACCGCCAATTTATCTCCCGGATAGTAATACGAAAGTGCTTCTTCAAAGCTTCCCATTCCAGTGATGGGCTGATTGCCTAACTGAGTAATCACATCATTTCTCAGAAGCCCTGCTTGGTCTGCTGCACCCTGCTTCACTACATGAGTTACAATTACCCCGTCAAGGGATTTAATTTTCATTTCCTCGGCAAGTTCCGGCGTAATCTCTACCGCGTCAATTCCCGGAATTGCTTTTTGTACTTCTCCATATTGGATCAGGTCATTGGCAACTTTCATGGCAATATCCACCGGAACAGCGAAGCCATATCCGGTATAAGAACCAGTGCGGGAAAGAATGGCAGTATTGATGCCTACTAGCTCTCCTTCCACATTCACAAGTGCTCCTCCAGAGTTTCCTGGGTTAATTGGTGCATCTGTTTGAATAAAACTTTCCAATGGAAAATCTCCACCAAGGATATTGATCTGCCTTTCCTTGGCTGAAACGATTCCTGCCGTGACCGTGGAGGTAAGGTTAAAAGGGTTCCCAACCGCAATTACCCATTCTCCAATTTTGAGGTTTCGGGATGATCCTCTTTTGATAGCGGGAAGATTTTCTCCCTCAATTTTCAGAACAGCGATATCAGTATTTTTATCCGTTCCTACCAGTCTGGCTTGATAAGTTCTTTTCTTATGAACAACCTCAATGGTCTCCGCCCGATCAATTACATGGTTATTAGTAACGATGTATCCGTCTTGGGAAATTATCACTCCGGAGCCAGTACTTACCTGTTGGGTAGGACCAGTGCCGAAGAAATAATCAAACATGCTGTATCTCCTTGGGTCACTTCCTGAAAAATTCTTGATAAATACCACTGACTCGGTACTGTTTTCAGATGCTGCCACAAAAGATACCGGAGGGTTAGTCTGATAGCTTTGGACAGCTTGAGCATTGTTTCGAGAGGTAAATTGTGTTTGTTCTGTCAGTGGCTCTTTTTGGTCAAAATCACCCCTGCTTGGTTCTGATATTTCCAGAGAAGTCCAGAAAGCAGCTCCTGCCAGACCTGCCAGAAAGGAAATCCCGGTAGTTTTGAGAATATTTTCCATGCCTTTTCTTTTAACAATTTGACGTCCTTTTTCCATTTAGGGTAAGAATATTCACATCTTTTAAGATGGAAATCCCTCAAAAATTTTTCCATTGATTAAAAACTGACGATTTGTACAAGGAAAAGTCTAGGCATCTTGTAATTTTGTCAGCCTATGGATTAAACCTTCCCAAATTTAGAAGGTTGTTTTCCTCAAAAGTAAAACTGAATGAAAGAAGCGAAGCGCGTAGCCATCCTGGGTAGCACCGGCAGTATTGGAACACAAACCCTGGAGGTGATTCGTCAGCATCCCGAGGACTTTGTCGTCGAGGTTCTAACTGCCCAGAATAATTGTGATTTATTGATTACCCAAGCATTGGAGTTTATGCCTAATGCTGTGGTAATCGGCAATGAGTTGAATTATCAGAAAGTGAGGGAAGCACTTCTTCCTCATGATATTAAAGTTTTTGCCGGCCAGAAAGCCATTGCCCAAGTCGTGGAAATGGAGACCATTGATGTGGTGCTTACCGCTTTGGTAGGTTATTCTGGGCTAATTCCTACTGTTAATGCCATTAAGGCTGGAAAGCAAATAGCCTTAGCCAATAAGGAAACTTTGGTGGTGGCGGGAGAAATCATCACCCAACTAGCCAAAGAAAATGGGGTCAATATATATCCTGTAGATTCAGAGCATTCAGCGATTTTCCAATGTTTGGTAGGGGAATTTCATAATCCTATAGAAAAAATCATTCTTACAGCTTCGGGAGGTCCTTTCAGAGGCAAAGACAGGGCTTTTTTAGAAACTGTCACGAAGGCTCAGGCTTTGAAGCATCCAAATTGGGACATGGGAGCGAAAATCACCATTGATTCAGCTTCTTTGATGAATAAGGGCTTGGAGGTGATCGAGGCAAAATGGCTTTTTGGGATTCAAACCGAGCAGATTGAGGTGGTTGTCCATCCTCAAAGCATTGTTCATTCTTTGATTCAATTTGAAGACGGATCTATCAAGGCACAACTTGGTTTGCCTGATATGCGTATTCCCATTCAGTTTGCTTTGAGCTATCCTCACAGGTTGAAAAGTGATTTTGAAAGATTTGACTTCCTAAAGTATCCTAATTTGACTTTTGAGCAACCTGATTTAAAGACCTTCAGGAACTTACAGTTGGCTTTTGATGCTTTAGCTAAGGGTGGAAATGCTCCATGTATTCTCAACGCGGCAAATGAAATTGCTGTGGCAGCATTTCTTCAGGATGAAGTAGGATTCTTGGAGATGTCGGACTTGATAGCAGATACTTTGGAAAAAGCTCATTTCATATCTCAACCGAGCCTGGAGGATTATGTGGATACGGATCAGCAGGCAAGAGAAATTACAGAAACATTAATTAAGCGTAAAGTATAATGGATACATTGATTATGGTGGGCCAATTGCTGCTGGGATTGTCAATCTTGGTAGGCTTACACGAGTTGGGTCACTTATTGACTGCCAAAATGTTTGGCATGAGAGTAGAAAAATTTTCTATTGGGTTTCCTCCGAAAATTGCAGGATTCCAATGGGGTGAAACTGAATACTCTATAGGAGCAATTCCTTTGGGTGGTTTCGTAAAAATATCCGGTATGGTGGATGAATCCATGGATACTGCCCAACTTTCCTCAGAGCCTCAACCTTGGGAATTTAGAGCAAAGCCGGCTTGGCAGCGACTGATTGTGATGTTGGGAGGGATTATCGTCAACGTAATCACAGGTATAGTCATTTTTGTTTTCTTGGTTTATAATAATGGGGAAACCTATTTTTCCAGAGATCAAGTTGTTGAAAATGGAATCGTAGCTTATGAATATGCAGAGGCAATTGGTTTGCAAACAGGAGATAAAATTCTGGATGTAAATGGGCAGCCTTACCAAAGTATCAATGATTTAAGCAGTGGAAATGTTCTATTGAGCGAAAACGGTTTTTACACAGTTGAGCGAAATGGTGAACAGGTTCGAGTTGATATTCCGAAAGGTTTTATTAATACTTTCAATAATGAAGATGCATTTAGCAAGTTTATTTCAGTAAGGTTTCCATTTGAAGTTGGGATGATCGAGCCTGGAAGTGGAGCTGAAGCCGCGGGCTTGAAAGAAGGAGATAAAATTCTTGCTGTAAATGGTGAGTCCATTCAGTATTTCGATGAAATGCAGCTTGCCTTGCAAAATCTGAAAAATGATACAGCCCAATTCGTAGTGAAATCTGAGTCGGCTACAGACACAATGGCAATAGCTGTATCGGACGATGCGCGAATTGGCATTGCAGTCAATCCATTGCTAGAGCCTGTAAGCAGAAAGTTTGGCTTTGGAGAATCATTGGCTAAAGGAACAGAAAGAGCATTTGGAGTAGTGATCTTGAATGCCCGAGCACTTGGTAAAATGTTTACCGGTGAGGTTTCTGCAAAAAATGTCAGTGGTCCGATCGGAATGGCTAAAATTTATGGAGATAAATGGGACTGGACTAAATTCTGGAGTATTACTGGTTTGATATCCATGATCTTGGCATTTATGAACCTTCTGCCTATTCCTGCTTTGGATGGTGGCCATGTAATGTTCTTACTTTACGAAATGGTTTCAGGTAGAGCTCCATCCGATAAGTTTTTGGAAAATGCACAGAAGGTAGGAATGGTTATTCTGCTAGCTCTGATGGTATTTGCCATAGGGAATGATATTTTGAAAATATTCAGTTGATATAAGTATTGAAAAATTTACAAAGCCGGTCTATACCCGGCTTTTTTTGTAAAAAAAAGTAGCTAATAATCAGTTAGTTAGTTTCTTCATCGAAGGATAGCTAGGAAAATTTTATTCGATAATATTAGTTTGTGGAAACTTTTAATTTATGAATAAAATCATTCTATGTGCTCTTGGATTTTTCTTGGTTTTTTCTGAAGTACAGGGGCAAATATCTCAAGTAGTGGTAATTAGAAATGGGCTGACTCAAAAATATGAATTAGCATCTCAAGGCATCACTGACAATTATAAGGTTTTGCATGTCCTTACCTCAGATGGCTCTACAAAGTTTTCTCCTGAAGATATCGATGGATTTCAATTTGAAAATGGCAGGAAATACCTTTCTCTCAAAGAAAGGAACTCTGATAAAAAATCCTTTTTTCAACTTCCATTTGAAGGAGAAGTGTCTTTGGCATACCTCGAGTCAAATTTTTATTTGGTAAAAGATCGTGAAGCGATTTTACTGAGTGTGGATAATAGGCTTTCTATGATGGAGCAATCCAGGAAGCATAAAAGAAAGACTTATTTAGGAATTCTCCACGTGATGTTAAATGCTTGCGAGCCTTCTTTTTCGGAGAAAATTAATTCAACCAATTTATCTTATCCCTCGCTTGAAAAGTTATTGATAGCCTATCATGAGTGCTTGGGCGCTACTTATCAAATTAACGGGGAAAAAGAAAAATATATCGAATTTGGCATATCAGCATCTATAGGACTGAGCAGTTTTAAAGATCGGTTTGATTCTAAAGATTTTGATGATCAGGTTTTAAGTATAAGACCTGAGGTTTTACTTACCATGGATTTAAATAAGCTTTCTCCAAGGTTTAGAGCGGAAATTGGCCTAGGATATTTTGCAATTAGAGATAGCTGGGTTTTCGGTCCTCGATTAGATCCTGGCAGAGAAAGAGAGTATTATGAAGAGGATTTCAAATTGAGGGTAATCCAGTTTCCTATCAATCTGAATTATAAAGTTATCAATCAGACGAATCAAGATTTGTATTTCGGTATCGGTGTCAGTTTAAATCTTCTTCGAAAAGAGTTTATTTCAGAAATTTCTCAATATGAGTATATGCAAGGTTGGGAACCTTACAGAGTAATAACAAGGCCAAGGGATCCTGTCCTTTTGGAGGTGAAAAATCCTAGCTCCGGAGTAATTTTTAAAGTTGGCTACACTAGAAAAATGTCTTTTGCTAATCCTTTCATAGAGATGCAATATGAAATTTTACCAGAAATGGGTTATCTGGATTTTGGATCAAGGTCAATATATAAATATTCTTTGAATGCTTTTTCAGGAAAACTCGGGTTGAGATTTTAGATGTCCTAGACAGATGAGATGATTTTTTCAAAAAATGAGGGTGTCAGCTAAGAATTAAAAGAGAATTTGAACATTGGGATTGGTCTCGATGTTTTTTATTGTATATATCCGCTTTCTTGACTGTAAAAAAAATACGGTCAAATATTAGCTCCATGGATAAGAATTCGGAAGCTTCGGTCTTCTGTCATCGGTCTTCCCTCTCAATGAGCAAAGGAGATTTGGCCAGTAGTAAGATTTAGGATAATCATTCTTTTTATTCATGTGATTCAAGGTCTCTGCCATTCTGACCCATTCTTTCTTTGGCACAGGCATTGAACTTTAAGCGTGTACCTTCGTACATTGGAGGTCTAACTTAAACCAAGTCAAAAAACGACAGTTTAACTGTCAAAATGTCTATATGAGTCAATTCGAAAATTCCTTGTTTGATAATCTTATGGTAGGTGAATATGCAGGAGAGGGAGATCTGATCCAATTAATCACCGATGAAGAAGATGATCAAAATGGAAAAGAAATATTAAAGGAAGAAATTCCAATTTTATCTGTTAGAAATACGGTACTTTTTCCTGGCGTGGTCATTCCAATTACTGTTGGAAGACAGCGATCCATCAAACTGGTAAAAAAAGCCCAAAAGGGTGATAAGATGATTGGGGTCTGTGCACAGATCAATCCTAATAATGATGATCCAGCTTGGGAGGATATTTACCAAGTAGGGACTTTGGCCAAAATCATCAAAATGATTGTCCTTCCTGATGGAAATACAACGATTATAATCCAAGGTAAAAAGCGATTCAAAATCAGGGAGCAGGTTACTGATGACCCTTACTTTATCGCTAAAGTGGATTTCCTTGATGAAAACTTCCCAAAAAGCTCCAAGAAAATACAAGCGCTGGAAGAGTCTCTGAAAGACGCAGCTACCAGAATTCTTCATCTGAATCCAGAAATCCCAAGAGAGGCTCAAGTAGCTTTGGATAATATTGACAATACTCCATTTCTTACCCATTTCCTTTCTTCCAATATTAATGCTCCAGTCGAATCCAAGCAGCGATTATTGGAGATCAATGATGGGGTAGAAAGAGCTACTTTGCTTTTGGAATTCATGATGAAGGATATCCAAATGTTAGAACTGAAATCAGAAATCCAAAAGAAGGTACATACTGATATCGACCAGCAGCAAAGAGACTATTTCTTGCGTCAACAAATGAAAGTTCTTCAAACTGAACTGGGGGAAGAAGGTCCTGAGAAAGAGGTGGAAGATTTGCGAGTTAGAGGGGCCAAGAAAAACTGGCCTGCGGAAGTTGCTAAGCATTTTGAAAAAGAACTGGATAAGATTTTAAGAATTAATCCTTCTGCTGCAGAATACCCAATTGCGCTCAACTATGCAGAAACCATGGTGGAATTGCCATGGAATGAGTTTACTCAGGATAATTTTGATCTCAAGCATGCCAAAGAAATTTTGGATGCGGATCACTTTGGTCTTGAGAAAGTCAAGGAAAGAATTATCGAATACTTGGCTGTTTTAAAGTTAAAAAATGATCTCAAAGGCCCAATCCTATGTCTTTACGGACCTCCTGGGGTTGGGAAAACCTCTTTGGGGAAATCCATAGCCGCAGCCTTGGGAAGAAAGTATATCCGAATGTCATTGGGTGGTCTGCATGATGAGGCTGAGATCCGAGGTCACAGAAAGACTTATGTGGGCGCTATGCCAGGTAAGATTATCCAAAACATGAAAAAGGTGAAAATATCCAATCCTGTTTTCGTTTTGGATGAGATTGACAAACTTTCATCGGACTTTAGAGGAGATCCAAGTTCAGCTTTCTTGGAAGTATTGGACCCTGAGCAGAACTTCGCCTTCCTTGATAATTATCTGGAAGTGGAATATGACTTGAGCAAGGTTCTGTTTATCGCTACTGCCAACTCATTGGATACCATTCAGCCTGCGTTGAGAGATAGAATGGAAATCATTGAAGTGACTGGGTATACTCAGGAAGAGAAAGTAGAAATAGCCAAAAGACACCTAGTTCCTAAGCAAAGAAAAGAGCATGGACTTAAAGCCAATCAAATTCGTTTTGACAAAAGTGCTTTGGTGAAGATTATCGAGGATTATACCCGGGAATCAGGGGTTCGTAATCTGGAAAGAGCCATAGGTAAAGTTGTTAGAAATGTGGCCAAGTCTATTGCGATGGAAGAGGAGTATGAACCTAAAATCAATGCCGAGGCCGTTCGTAAAATCTTGGGTTCTGAGATGTTTGATAAGGAAACTTATCAGGATAATTCCGTGGCAGGTGTAGTGACTGGTTTGGCCTGGACCAGTGTAGGAGGTGAAATTCTATTTATTGAATCTAGCTTGAGTAGAGGAAAAGGGAAGTTAACCTTGTCTGGCCAGTTGGGAGATGTGATGAAAGAATCTGCTATGACAGCGCTATCTTATTTGAAGTCACAGGCAGAGCATTTGGAGATTGATCATAGAGTATTTGATCAATATGATTTGCACATACACGTCCCAGCGGGTGCAGTTCCAAAAGATGGACCATCTGCGGGTATTACTATGTTGACTGCAATGGCCTCTGTTTATACCCAAAGAAGAGTGAAGGCGAAAGTAGCTATGACAGGTGAAATCAGTTTGATTGGGAAAGTAATGCCTGTTGGAGGGATCAAAGAGAAAATCTTAGCAGCTAAAAGAGCAGGGATTAAAGAGATTATTCTTTGCAAGAAGAACAAGCGGGATATTGAGGAAATCGATGAGCAGTATATTAAAGGAATAGATTTTCACTTTGTAGATAAAGTAAGTGAGGTGTTGGATATTGCTTTACTGAAGTCTAAAGTGGAGAAGCCGTTAAGGTTTTCCTTTCAGTCTGAAGCAAAAACTGCTGAATAATTAAGCGGGGAGAAAAAACTCCCCTTTTTAGTTTTCTAAGGGAAACTGATCAAGTTTAAAATTTAAAAAATTACAAGATGGATCAAATTCTTTCTTTAACTCCGAGACAGATCGTCGCTGAGTTAGATAAATATATTATAGGACAAAAGGATGCAAAACGAAATGTAGCCATTGCGCTTCGAAATAGAATTCGAAGAATGATGGTCAAATCTGAAATTCAAAAAGATATTGTTCCAAACAATATTTTGATGATAGGTTCTACCGGTGTAGGTAAGACAGAAATTGCCAGAAGATTGGCAAAAGTCGCTCAAGCACCTTTTACCAAAGTGGAGGCTTCCAAATTTACCGAAGTAGGTTACGTCGGTCGAGACGTGGAAAGTATGGTTAGGGATTTGGTAGAGCAGGCGGTTCATTTGGTGAGAGAAGTGAAGAATGAGGCTGTAAAGGCTAAAGCTTCCGAATCAGTTGAAGAAATTATTTTGGATATTTTGATTCCTCCTGTCAAGGGTGCAGGGTTTAGAACAGCACCTGTTATAAATGATCAGGAAGAACCGGGTTCTGACGGTGAACTCAATGAAAGAACCAGAGAAAGATTTCGTGAAAAACTCAGAAACGGAGATCTGGATGATAGAAAAATAGAAATCAATGTGAAAGCCTCTTCTCCGGTAGGAGTGGGAATGATTGGAAATGGAATGATGGATGATGCCAGTATGGCGGGCCTTCAGGACATGATTTCCAACATGATGCCAAAGAAGACCAAAAAGCGAAAGCTTAGCATAGCAGAAGCCAGAAAGGTTTTGCTGGAAGAAGAAGTCTCCAAGTTGATAGATTTTGATGAAGTAAAGGAAGAAGCAATTAAATTGGCTGAAAACAATGGGATTATTTTCATTGATGAGATCGATAAAATTGCTTCCAAATCAGGCAAGAATGGTGGTGGGCCAGATGTAAGTAGAGAAGGTGTTCAAAGAGACTTATTGCCGATCGTAGAGGGAAGTTCGGTGAACACCAAATATGGCGTAATCAATACCGATCATATTCTATTCATTGCAGCGGGTGCTTTCCACGTGAGTAAGCCTTCAGATTTGATTCCTGAACTTCAAGGTAGGTTCCCGATTAGAGTGGAGTTGAACAGCCTAACCCAAGAAGACTTTTCAAGAATTCTTCGTGAACCCAAAAATGCTTTGACCAAACAGTATCAGGCATTATTTGAGGCAGAGCAGGTATTTCTTGAATTCAATGATGAAGCCATTGAAGAAATAGCTCGATTGGCATTTTTGATCAATCAAGAAGTAGAAAATATCGGAGCAAGAAGACTGCATACTGTGATGTCTCATTTACTGAATGACTTCTTGTTTGAGGTACCGGACACCATAGAAGCCAACTCAAAAATTATGGTCACCAAGGAAATGGTACAGGAAAGATTAAATACTTTGGTGAAAAACCGAGATCTCTCACAGTATATTCTGTGATATAGATTTCTTACCGTTAATTGTAGAAGGGTTTTCATTCAAAACCCTTCTTTTTTTTGATTTAAGGTAAGTTTTTAAAATATTTTAAGATTATAAGTAATTGATATTTAATTGATTACATATTTTTGTTTAAATCATTTTAAAAATTGGGATGATCCTTGTTAGGTAAAAGTGAATCACTTGTTCACCCAATGAGTAAATCACTACTAATTTTAACAGGCCATAGTAAAGGCCTAGGCAGAGCTATACTAGATCATTTTCTGAATAAGGAGGGATTTGATGTTTTGGCAATTTCGAGGACAAAACTTGAAATCGAGGCCTCCAATCTAACCCAAATTTCTTTGGATCTTTCCGAGTTGGAAGTTTTGCAGAAAGAGTTAGACTCTGTCTTTCCCATTGATAACTACGAAGAGTTTATTCTGATCAATAATGCTGGCTGGATAGGCGAAGTCAAGCCTATAGGTAGTTTGCATCCTGCAGAATTACGCACGCAAGTGAATTTGAACCTATTAGCCCCTATGTTCTTGACCAATTCCTTTATCAAGACTTACAAATTCAATGAGGCTAGAAAACAAGTAATCAATATCAGTTCGGGAGCAGCTAAAAGAGCAGTTTCAGGTTGGGGAGGGTATTGCAGTACCAAAGCTGCTTTGGCTATGTTTACGATGGTCGCAGCCAAAGAGAATAAATCCGACAAATTCCACTTCTACAGTTTAGCTCCAGGAATTGTAGATACCGAGATGCAGGCAGAGATTAGAAGTTCTAATGAATCTGATTTTCCGGATATAGAAAAATTCAAAGGATTTAAAGAAAATGGAGATTTAAGCTCTCCTGAAGATGTAGCGGCAAAAATTGATTTTCTTATTAGCAATCCATCTAATTTTGAGGATGTTATTCAAGATGTGAGAAACTTCTGAAATTTGAGATAAGAAAGGAATTAGGATCTTTTCTTGTTTTTTGGGTAGTCCCAGAAATCTTTTTTTACTGTTTTTGCTTTCATTTCGGCCCAAGAATCTACCAATAAGTTAAAACAGAAAATCCCGGCTGTAGGAAGATTGTCTATATATTCTCCTAAAAATTCTATAAGGTCATTCAACCCGGGGTTATGACCTACCAAGAAAATGGTTTCTTTTGAATCCTTTTGCATGTGAATATATTTCATCATGACGGAAGGAGAGGCATGATATAGGTTGGGCTCTATTTCAATGATTTCTGGTGAGGCTTCCATTGCTTCCACAATCAGTTTTGCAGTAGTCACCGCCCTTTCAGCGGAGGAGGTTAGGATAAGATCTGGTTTAATTCCTCTCTTTAAGAGTCTCTTTCCCATGATAGGAGCAGCTTTAATTCCTCTTTCCGCCAAGGGTCTATCATGATCGTTTAACCAAGGATTATCCCAAGAAGATTTGGCATGTCGGATCAAAACAATTTTTTTCATATGCTTAAAATAAAAAACGATTATTTTGTTTTTTTTAGACGAATATTTACTTTTAAAGCACTTTCAATTACAATTTATAACAATTTATTATGTTTACCGGAACAGTAAAATTTTACAATGAAGCCAAGGGGTTCGGATTTATCGTGGATGATGAGTCCCAAAGCGATGTCTTCGTACACGCAACCGGATTGGTGGACAAAGTTGCCCAAAATGACAAAGTTACATACGACGTCAAGGATGGCAAAAAAGGACCAAACGCCATCAACGTCAAAAAAGCATAAATGCGTTTTTGAATAATGATGTAAAGGAGCCTCCGTTTTTCGGAGGCTTTTTTGTTTTATCTATTTCATGAAGCCATTTTTATTCTGCTAACATGCTCTTTACCATGTCAATACGTCTGGAAATTTTGCTTTTATATGGAGAAAATCTGTCAAAGAGGCAGAAAAAATCGAGTGGTACAAGTTTTTCTTATTAGTAGGTGAAAACAACTTAAACCAACAACATCATGAAACTTACAAAATATAATCCGACCAGTACTGAATTTCCAACCACATTCAGTAGCATGTTAGACAGGTTCTTCAATGATAATTTTATCCCAATGAATAAGCAGTTTAATCCTGCTGTGGATATTTCAGAAGATGATAAAAGCTTTGAAATTGAAGTCGCTGTGCCTGGAATGAAAAAATCTGATTTCAATATCGATCTTACCGAAGGAAGATTGACTATTTCAGGAGAGCGAAAAATTGAGGAGAAAAAAGAAGGGAAAAACTATCATAGCATTGAGACTCATTTTGGATCCTTTAGCAGATCCTTTTATTTGCCTGAAAATGTATTAAGTGAAAAAATCGAAGCTACATATGTGGATGGAGTCTTAAAAATTTCAATTCCAAAAACAGAAAAAAAGAATTTGAAGTCTGTCATAGAAGTCAAATAATTTGAAGAGCGGGAAAACCCCGCTCTTTATTTTTGAGTTTATTTAAAAGGATGTGAAATGCGGTTAATTCTTGTTAATTTGAGGTTTTAGCCACATTAAAAGGCTTTATTATTGAGCCTTTCGTCTTTATAAATTTGTAACAGATATAACACGATAAACTATGAGCAAAAAACAATTCTTTCTTGGGATGCTTCTGGCCTCTTTGATTGGGGGTATTGTAGCATTGGTTGGGGTGAGTTTTTTGATTCAACCTCAAGAAGCTACAAGCTTTGATGAAAAGCAGCAGACCAGTTTTGTTAATTTATTAAACGGTGAAAATTTCACCATTCCCGATGGGATCAATTTTGTGGCATCAGCTGGAATTGTGACCCCGGCTGTGGTCCACGTAAAAAGCACAATTTCTTACGGAGGTACAAGGTCCCAAAGAGATCCAATTCAAGAATTCTTTGGCATTCCTCCAAGGGGCAGACAGGGTGGTCCTGGAATGCAAGCTCCAGTGAGCTCAGGCTCAGGAGTGATTATTTCTGAAGACGGATACATTGTTACTAACAACCATGTGGTCGATGGAGCGAGCCAAATTGATATTTCTTTGGAAAATAATAAGCGTTATGTAGCCAAAGTGATTGGTACAGATCCCACTACGGATTTGGCCCTATTGAAAATTGAGGCTAATGGACTTCCCTTTGTGAAGTTTGGAGATTCTGATCAAACCAAAATTGGTGAATGGGTACTTGCGGTAGGGAATCCTTTTGACTTGAACTCTACAGTCACAGCGGGAATTATTTCCGCCAAAGCTAGAAATATTGGCATCTTGAGAGATGTGGAAAACAACCTGCAGATTGAATCCTTCATCCAGACAGATGCCGTAGTAAATCCAGGTAATTCAGGAGGGGCTTTGGTAAATTTAGCAGGAGAGCTGATTGGTATTAATACTGCCATTGCATCCAATACAGGAACTTTTGCAGGGTATTCATTTGCCGTTCCAAGTTCTTTGGTGAAAAAGGTTATGGATGACTTGATGCGATACGGGACAGTTCAAAGAGGTCTTTTAGGAGTTAGTATTCAAGATGTTAGTCCTGAATTATCCGACCGTTTGAATATAAAATTCCCTGTAGAGCAAGGAGTATATATTGGTGGTGTGAATGAAGGCAGCGGAGGAAAAGAGGCTGGTTTGAAGGCTGGGGATATCATCATTTCAATTGATGGAAGATCGGTAACTAATGTGGCTATGCTCCAAGAAATGGTTGCTAGAAAGCGTCCAGGAGACAAAGTGGAGGTGGAATATATCCGCGATGGCAAGACCTTTAAGACCAATGCGACTTTGAAAAACTTCGAAGGAGACACGAATATTGTCAAAAAGGTAATTCCTAAAACTTATGAGTTTGAAGGCTTGATCTTTGAAAACCTTTCCACTGAACAAAAGGAAAGATTAGGAATATCCGGTGGAGCTTTGATTAATACTGTGGGCGCTCCTAAATGGAGAAGCGCAGGGGCAAGACCTGGATTTATCGTAACATCAATAATTGCCGAAAATGGCCGATATAAAGTAACCGATGCCGAGTCTATTATTTCTACACTCTCCAAATTATCAGGAGAGGAAATTGTTGTACTGGGTATGTTTAATGACGGTACTGAATACTACTTTGAGGTTGAACTCGAATAGGGATAAGGAAAACTAATCATAAAAAAAGCTCGCTGGATAATTCCAGCGAGCTTTTTTGATTTATATGGTGCTTATGCAACTTGAAGTCTCTTGAACTTTGATTTGTCAAATTGAGACTTGGCATATTCTTCATCAATGACCAATTCTTTGATGTCCTCATTAGAAGGAAGTTCATACATAGCATCCGTGATGATTGCTTCACAAATAGAACGAAGTCCTCTTGCACCTAGATTATACTCCACAGCTTTATCTACAATGAAGTCAAGACCACTTTCTTCAAATACTAGATTTACCCCTTCCATTTCCAAAAGCTTGTGATATTGTTTCACCAATGCATTTTTTGGTTCTGTAAGGATTCTTTTCAGTGCTTCTTTGTGAAGTGGATCTAAGTGGGTTAGTACAGGAAGTCTTCCTATCAATTCTGGAATTAAGCCAAAGGCCTTGAGGTCTTGCGCAGTCACATATTGCAAAAGATTTTCTCTGTCCGCCAAGGATGCTTCGGAAGCCTTGCTAAAGCCCAATGGCTGAGTGTTGAGACGCTTGGCAATATGTCTGGCAATTCCATCAAATGCACCTCCGCAAATGAAGAGAATGTTCTCTGTATTCACGGCGATCATTTTTTGATCTGGATGCTTTCTTCCTCCTTGAGGTGGTACATTGACCACCGTACCTTCCAAAAGCTTGAGCATTGCCTGCTGCACTCCCTCTCCACTGACATCTCTTGTAATAGATGGATTGTCTGATTTTCTAGCGATTTTGTCAATCTCATCGATGTAGACAATTCCTCTTTCTGCAGCTTCCACATTATAATCTGCCGCTTGGAGCAGTCGAGTCAGGATGCTTTCTACATCCTCACCTACATATCCTGCTTCAGTCAATACAGTAGCATCAGCAATACAAAAAGGAACCTCTAATATTCGAGCGAGTGTTTTAGCCAGATAGGTTTTTCCTGTTCCTGTATCACCAACCATGATGATATTGGATTTTTCAATCTTGATATCATCCTTTTCTACTTTTTGCTGAAGGCGTTTATAGTGGTTGTAAACAGCTACAGTCAAAACTTTTTTAGCATCCTCCTGACCAATCACATATTGGTCCAAATAGGAGGTAAGCTCCTTTGGCTTTTTAAGATTAAACTTTGGTTTGGAAGCCGCACTTTTCTTGGTTTTTTCTTCCTCACCAAGAATCATGTGCGCTTGCTCGATGCAGAAATTACAGATATGGGCAGAAATACCCGATACCATTAAGTCTACATCTTTTTTATTTCTTCCGCAAAAGGAGCAGGTTACCTGAGCCATTTAATTATTTTTTTACAAGTACTTCATCGATCAAACCGTAGTCTTTTGCTTCAGGAGCTTTCAACCAATAGTCACGATCTGAATCTCTTTCAATTTCTTCGTAGGTTTTTCCTGTATGATTTGCCAGGATTTGGTACAGCTCCTGTCTCATGGAAAGAATTAATTTAAGAGATATTTCCATGTCTTTAGACTGTCCCTGCATTCCTCCAGAAGGCTGGTGAATCATCACTCGGGAATGCTTAAGTGCAGATCTTTTGTCCTTCGCACCACCGGCCAGCAAAACTGCACCCATGGAAGCAGCGATTCCGGTACAGATAGTAGCTACATCTGGACCAATGTACTGCATCGTGTCGTAAATGCCTAATCCAGCTGTAACTGAGCCTCCTGGGCTATTGATGTAAAGGAGTACATCTTTTTTGGAATCCACTGATTCCAAAAACAGCAACTGCGCAACAATAATATTGGCAATGTGATCATCTACTCCTGTTCCCAAGAAAATGATTCTGTCCATAATCAGTCTTGAAAAGACGTCAATTTCTCTGAAGTTTTGAGGTCTCTCTTCGATCACAGAGCGAGTCATATTCTCGATGTGTTGTGTATACTGGTCAAATGCGGTGCCGCTTACACCTTGATTGTGAATCGCATACTTTCTGAATTCTTCTTTATTGATCATATCTATGTATGTTGTGGTAAACAAAAATAAAAAAAGCCCTTAAATAAGGACTTTTTTATAGAGCTAAAAGCATTTTACTTTTCTAAAAGTTCCTTGAACTGATCAATGCTTATTTCCTTTTCTTTCATGTCTATTTTTTCCTGTACAAATGACAAGACTTTGTCATTCTGCACTGAGGTCAACATATTCATATAGTTTTGACCTTCTTCTCCTTTCAGATAGTTGTCTACAAACATATCCATGCTGTCTTCCATTTGAGATCCAAGACCACTTGCTGCGAATTGCTCCCTGATCATCTCTTTGGTTTTAGCGATAACATCTTCGTGCTCCGCCTTAATTTCATTAGCTCTAGCCAACTCATTAGAAACCAAAGACCAAATCAACTGTCTTGCATAGATTGGAAATTCTTTATCAACGTCTTCCTGAGTGACTTTCCCTTCGTTTGCTTTAAGCAACCACTCTTTCAAGAAGTCTTCCGGCAAATCAAGGCTGGCCTTTTCTACCAACACTTTCTTTAATTCTTCCTCAGTGAAAACTTTGGATTCTTTATCGTAATTAGACTGAAGAGTGTCTTTTACTTTAGCCACGAATTCTTCTTCCGACTTAACTTGCTCTGGGCCGAAGATTTTATCAAAAAACTCCTGATCCATTTTCGCCTCTTCAGTTCTGTTGATATTCTTTACAGTGAATGTAAAAGCTCCATTGGCAAATTGCATTTCATCTTCAGAAAAGTCAAAAGCCTCATCCCACTCACCTTTTTTCACGTCTTTAGCGTCAAACTCAACTACCGCATCTTTACCAAGACCGATGAATTTTTTAGCTAATTTTTTACTCAACTTAGAAAGTGGTAAAGAAATAGTTTTTGTGAAATCTCCTTCAGCAGCTTTCAAGTCTCCATATACATTGTCACCCTCCTCAGAAGTTTCCGGATTGGTGCTGTTTCCATACTGAGATTTTAGGTTCTCTATGGTTTCATTGACCAATTTGTCATCTACCTTGATTGCGTATTTGGTAGCTTTGATTTTCTTGTCAAGCGGCAATTCAAAATTCTCGATAAAACCGATTTTGTATTCAAAATCAAAATCTTTCTGGTTTTTCCAGTCAATTTTCTCCTCAACGTTTTCTACTGGAAGTGGATCACCCAAAACTCTGAAAGTTTGCTCTTTCAGATACTTATTCAAGGAGTCACCCAAAATCCCATTGATTTCTTCCACCAAAACGGAAGTTCCATACATGTTTTTAACCATGGAAATTGGAGCTTTCCCAGGTCTGAAGCCACGAATATTAGCTTTTCTAGCATAATCTTTCAATTTGGCATCTACCTTCGGTTGATAATCTGCTTCTGTTAGCTTAATTTTAATAGAAGCTTGATTTGCTGAGTGCTTGTCTAATGTGATTTCCAAAGCGCTTGTATGTTTATGATGAAGATTAACTAAAAACCCCCAATCTCTTTCCTGTTTGTTGAAACAGTCGAGTGATTGAGGGTTCGGTATGTGTGCGGATGGAGGGACTCGAACCCCCATGCCTCGCGGCGCTAGATCCTAAGTCTAGTGCGTCTACCAATTTCGCCACATCCGCAGTTGAACCAATTCAAATCCGGATATTACATCCCGTTTTCAATTGTGGATGCAAATGTAGGTACTAAAAGATAATTTGCAAATGCTCACCCAAAAAAAAATCTAAAATCATTTCCAAAAATTAAGAGACAGCTTCCATTTTTGTAGTAAATTCCCTCAGTATGATTCAAGTAGATCTCGAAGAAGAGAGAAAAGAAATTTTAAAGCGATATAGAAGAATTCTTCGTCAAGCCAAACCCATCCTGAAGGAAGGGGATGCAAAGCTCATTAAAAGAGCTTTTAATGTATCTCTGGAGGCTCATAAGGATATGAGGAGGAAGTCGGGGGAACCCTATATCTATCATCCATTAGAAGTAGCATTGATCTGTGTGGAAGAAATCGGATTGGGCACCACTTCAATTGTATCTGCCTTATTACATGATGTGGTAGAAGATACTGATTGGGAGTTAGAAGATATAGACCGGGAGTTTGGACATAAAGTCATGACCATCATAGATGGTTTGACTAAAATATCTGGAGTATTTGAGTATGGAAGCTCTCAGCAAGCTGAGAATTTCCGGAAAATGCTTCTGACTCTTTCGGATGATGTGCGGGTAATTTTGATCAAAATTGCAGATCGTCTGAACAATATGCGGACCTTGGCTAGCATGCCTAGGCATAAGCAATTGAAAATCGCATCAGAAACAATGTATCTGTACGCCCCACTTGCACACCGATTGGGACTTTATGCGATTAAGTCTGAATTAGAGGATCTTTACCTGAAATACACCGATACTGATACCTATAAGGATATTGTTAATAAGATTAATGAATCAAAATCCTACAGAAATAGATTCATCAGGTCTTTCATTCAGCCAATCGAGGAAGAGTTGAATCGCCAAGGCTTTTCTTTCAGCATTAAGGGCAGGCCCAAATCTGTTTTTTCAATTTATAACAAGATGAAAAAGCAGGGGATTCCGTTTGAAGAGGTTTATGACTTGTTTGCGGTACGTATCATTTTGGATAGTGAATTGGAAAGTGAAAAGGCTGATTGCTGGCAGGTATATTCCATTGTCACTGATTTTTATAGACCAAATCCTGATCGACTTCGAGATTGGATCAGTACTCCCAGATCCAATGGTTACGAGTCCCTTCACACTACTGTAATGAGTAATACAGGGCAGTGGGTGGAAGTACAGATTAGGACTTCCAGAATGGATGAAATTGCGGAAAGAGGATATGCTGCACACTGGAAATACAAGGAGAAAGACAGTAGCGGTAAGGGTAGTTCCGGATTGGATGATTGGATTACGCAGGTTAGGAGCATGCTGGAATCCAATGATGGAAATGCTATCGAATTCATGGATGATTTCCGCGGAAATTTATTTCATGAAGAGGTTTTCGTCTTTACGCCTAAAGGAGATTTGAAAGTGTTGCCTTTCGGTTCAACAGCTTTGGATTTTGCTTTTGAAATCCATACTGAAGTAGGAGCCAGATGTATTGGTGCCAAAGTGAATCAGAAGCTGGTTCCTATCAATCATAAGCTGAAAAATGGAGATCAGGTAGAAATTCTCACCTCCAATAAGCAAAAGCCGACAGAAGATTGGTTGAATAACGTAATGACCTCTCGTGCTAAGGCCAAAATCAAAGATGCGCTGAGAGAGGAGAAGAAATCTGCCATTTTGGATGGAAAAGAGATCATCCAAAGAAAGCTTAAGCAGATGAAGATGGATTTCAATTCAGAGACTGTAGAGAAGCTACGGGCTTTCTTTGAATTGAAAACTGCGAATGAATTTTATTATAGAGTGGGGAAAGGAATAATTGACCCTACCACGATCAAGTCCTTCAAAGATTTTAAAGAAAACCAGAAACTGAAGCATAAGGCTATTCAGGAAAAGGTGAAAGATGAAAGTACCTTCACCAAAGAAATCAAAAGCTTGAAAGGACCTGATCATGATCAGTTGCTGATCGGGGAGGATATGGATGTAGTGGATTATATCCTTGCAAAATGCTGTAATCCTATCCCGGGAGATGATGTTTTTGGATTTGTGACTGTCAATGAAGGAATTAAAATCCATAGAACTTCCTGCCCCAATGCCTTGGAACTCCTTTCCAATCATGGAAATCGAGTGATCAAAGCCCGTTGGACCAGTCAAAAGGAAATTGCGTTTTTAGCAGGTTTACACATTGTCGGCACAGACCGTGTGGGCTTGATCAATGATGTTACTAAGGTGATATCCAATGAATTGAAAGTAAATATGCGGTCAATTACAGTGGATTCAGATGCCGGGATTTTCGAAGGAACAATCAAGCTCTATGTCCACAGCACAGAGCATTTGGATAAATTGATGAAAAATTTGAGTCAGGTAGAGGGAATCATCAAGGTTTCACGCTTTGATTGAACAAATGAATCTTTTCTCCCTATCAAAAGTTATATTTGGAAAAAAAGAAGCCAATGTCTTTGAATACAACTCATTTCGAAGAAGTAAAGAAAATATTTACAGCCTATCTCGAAAATCAAAAGCTCAGGAAGACTCCTGAGCGATATGCGATTTTAGAAGAAATTTATAGCCGAAGCGGGCATTTTGATGTGGAGTCTCTTTACATCAGTATGAAAAATAAGAATTACCGCGTCAGCCGAGCTACTGTTTATAATACCCTGGATCTTTTGGTGGAATGTGACCTAGTGACCAAACACCAATTCGGAAAGAATCTTGCACAGTTTGAAAAATCCTATGGATACAAGCAGCATGATCATTTGATCTGTGTAGACTGTAATCAGGTGATGGAATTTTGTGATCCCCGTATCCAAAATATTCAAAATACCGTAGGGGATATTTTGGATTTCAAAGTAATGCATCACTCACTGATTTTGTATGGGAATTGTACCAAGGAAAAATGTGAAAATAGACCCACTAATTAGAAAATGAAATTAACCTATAGAAGCGCACAGGACGAAAAAGCGCATTATTTATACATCCAAGGGGATTTGATTGGGGATGAAGTTGGGCCTAAGCTAGTGGAAGTGGTTTCCGATGCGATTGAAGAGGGTGCTAAAATTTTTGTCATTGATCTGAGCGAAGTGAGATATATCAGTTCCTCGGGGATTGGCCTTCTTATTACCATGTTGACCAAAATGCGAAATGTGGGAGGAGAAGTTTATCTGACCTCCCCTTCAGATCATGTTAAAAAGTTGCTGATCATTACGAAATTGAACAACATATTCACTGTTTTTGATTCCGTAGAGGAGTTTCAAAAGAAAAATCAATAGAAATTGAATGCGATATAAAGTCAACCTGTTCACGGGCGGGTTGACTTTTTCTTTTTGGTTCAGGTAATTATTTATCCTAATTCACTTGGTTTTCTTTACTCGAATCGCAAATTTCGCCCTTCAAAAAGACTTTGATTAACCGTTTAGACCGCACATCAAATGAAGATGGATGTACTTCTGGGTCTCCAGTGGGGAGATGAAGGAAAAGGAAAAATTGTAGATGTTTTAGCTCCTGAATATGAAATCGTAGCCCGCTTTCAGGGAGGCCCCAATGCAGGACATACATTGGAGTTTGATGGCATCAAGCATGTTTTACACCAAATTCCTTCAGGAATTTTTAGATCTCAGATTCTTAACATTATTGGAAATGGTGTGGTGCTGGATCCAGTGGTTTTGAAAAAAGAGATAGAAGGATTGGGTAAGTTTTCCATCGATTACATGAAAAACTTGGTGATCTCAAAGAAAGCCACCATCATCGTTCCAACCCATAAATTATTGGATGCTGCCTACGAGCAATCGAAGGGAGATAAGAAAATCGGATCAACACTCAAGGGAATTGGTCCAACTTACCAAGATAAAATTGGTAGAACTGCTCTTCGAGTGGGAGATATTTTAAGCCCTGAGTTTAAAGAGAAATATAATACGCTTTTAGAAAAGCATAAGACCACCTTGTCTTTTTATGACTTCCCTTTGGATCAATTGGCTGAAATGGAAAAGCAATTCTTTGACGCGGTTGAATTTTTCAAGACACTCAATCTAATCGATAGTGAGTACGTGGTCAATGAAGCTTTATCAGCCAATAAAAGAATCTTAGCCGAGGGTGCTCAAGGTTCATTACTGGATGTAGACTTTGGCTCTTATCCATTTGTGACTAGCTCTAGTACCATGACCGCAGGAGCGTGTACAGGTTTGGGAGTTGCTCCATCCAAAATCGGAGATGTGTTTGGAATTTTCAAAGCCTATTGTACCCGTGTAGGGAGTGGCCCTTTCCCAACTGAATTATTTGATCAGACTGGGGAAGACATGAGAAAAGAAGGTAATGAGTTCGGCAGTACTACTGGAAGACCTAGAAGATGTGGATGGTTAGATTTACCAGCATTGAGATATAGTATCATGATCAATGGAGTTACCCAATTGTTTATGATGAAAGCAGACGTGTTAAATATTTTCGAAGAGATCAAAGTTTGTACCCAGTATGAACTTCCAAATGGGGAAAAGATTGATCGTTTGAGCTTTGAAATCACAGATACCGAAGTTAAGCCAGTTTATAAGACAATGAAGGGCTGGAATTGCTCTTTGGAAAACGTTAGATCTTATGAAGATTTCCCTCAAGAATTGAAAGACTATGTGTCTTATCTGGAAAAAGAGCTCAACGTCCCAATCAAATTGGTTTCGGTGGGGCCGGATAGAGTCCAAACCATTATGAGATAAAAATTTTAGCCTCGGATTTTAACCATTCGAGGCTTTTTTCTTTTTGTGCTGAGATCATTTCGTATTTTTAGCAAAATGTGTAGGAGAATGAATTTTAAATTTTTTGTTGCCGGTCTTTTAATCTTTTTGAATTTCTTGGTAGGAGTTAAAGCTCAGACAGGGTTTCCGTATTGTGAAAGTTTTCAAACGCCAGGCACTCAATCTAAGACCATATTTGGGGGAAATGCTTCCTTGACTGGCGGGGTCCTGAGACTCACCAGTAATTTGAATGATCAAGTAGGTTATGTTTACATTGATGTGCCATTTCCATCCATTTATGGGATTAAGTCAGAATTTGAGTATTTCAGCTATGGAGGAACAGGCCAGTTCCTGGCTGATGGTTTGACCATTTTTTTATTTGATGGAGATACACAGAATTTTTCACCTGGTGGATTTGGAGGCTCCTTAGGCTATGCTCCTAGAAATAATGAGTCTGGATTGAGTAATGCCTACATAGGAATTGGCTTTGATGAGTTTGGGAATTTCGGCAACAGTGGCGAGGGAAGGATTGGCAGGTTTTCTAATATTCAGCCTGAAGAAAGAGTACCAGATGCTATTGTAGTAAGAGGACCAGGAAATGGATTTCAGGGTTATCAGTTTATAGTAGGAAGAAAAACCAATACAACAGGAACTAATAACGATGGGCTCAATCCAGGAGCACAATTCCCAATTAGCTCTGGTGGTTCAGGGACTACTAGAGTGACAGATCCTAATCAGCCTGGCTATAGAAAGGTGTTTTTAGAATTAGAACCCAATCCTAATGGAGTAGGTTTTTTTCTCACCTTGAGAATGATGGTCACTACTCAGCCCAATCAACCGAGAATGGTGACCATATTCGATAGGCCTTATGATTTTCCTGCACCGAAAAATCTTAAAATCGGATTTGCAGCTTCTACCGGAGGGTTTACTAATTTTCATGAAATCAGAAACCTTCAAGTTGAAGTGTCAAATGACGACGCTTTGGAAAATCCCATCGGAATAGATTTCGAAGATGTTGCTACTTGTGAGGGACAGGAAAATCAGTTTTTTATTTTGGATCAGGATGTGGTTTTACCTAATGCTGACTCAGAAATTCGCTGTTTGCAATTTTACAGGACAAGGGAGGAAATTCAGGCACAGGCAGATGATATCTGTACTCAGGCAAGATGTTTGGAACAAAATAGGTATTTGGTTCTGCCGGAAGGAATTCTGGAAGCAGGAGAAAAAGGTGCCTACACATTTTTCCCAAATGAAGGCTTTGCCGGTCAAGAGGTCACCGTTTTTTACACTATTGGGGATAATTATGGAAAAGCTTCTGAAGGGAATAAAATTACCCTTAGGATACAAGAGTCTCCAGAGCCAGTGAGTTTGGAAGTCATCGGTAAAGAAGTTGTAGAAGGAAGTGTCAATCGCTGTCCTGGAGAATCATTGACTTTTCTAGCGAGTGGGAATGAAGATTATACTCGGTACGAATGGTATCTTGATGGAGAATTGATAGTTAATGAAACCTCTGACCAGCTTATTATAAGTAATGAGGGCATGGTAGAGGTTTGGGCTTACAATAGAAATAATTGTCCTGCTAAATCGGATCCGATTGAGGTAGTATATCCAGAGTATCCGGAATTAATTTTTGATGAATTAGTTGTGGGGTGCGTGCCCGGTCAGCCTGTTAATATTTTTGAAAGTATATCCTCTTATGATCCAGCGTCTTTTGATTATTTATTGACTGGGAATGGTTTGGAATTGGAAAACGAAGAGATTTTAACTTTAAATCAAAGTGGCACTTACGAAGTCTTTGTGAAGCCTAAAGAATTTGATTGTTATTCCGGTTCCAATCAAGTGGAGGTATTCATTCAGGAGGAAGAACTATTAATTGGTTACGACTTTGTTGTTCAGGGTACAGATATTCGAGGGGATGCAGAAGGTGGTATTTTTCCTGATGATCCTATCCAGTTCACAGATATGTCAGATACAAGAACTATCCGCTGGTCTTGGGATTTTGGCGATGGGGAAACCTCTCAAAATAGAGACCCCGTGCATGTTTTCGGAAAGAAAGGTGAGTTTGAGGTTACTTTAACCTTGACTGATAGGTTTGGCTGTCAAAAAAGCTTGACTAAGGTTATTTCTATTACCAAAAGTTACCGGGTGATGTTTCCGACTGGATTCACTCCGGGTTTGGAGGAAAATAAAACTTACACTCCAAAATACAAGGGGCTGGTCAGTGCAGAACTTTTGATTTTTAATTTATGGGGTGATTTGATTTTCCAGAGCAATGAATTGAATGGTGCAGGATGGGATGGAACCATCGAGGGGAAATTAGTGGATGCTGGTACATATATCTATCGATTCAATGGTGTTTCTACAGAAGGAGAGCAAGTAAAAGAGAGTGGAAAATTTAAGCTGATCAGATGAGTAAATTTTCGATTTTCGCGGTTTTGTTTTTTCTGATTTGTTTCTTTTCGAAAGGACAGGATGTTCAATACTCGCAATTTTATGCCAACCCGTTTTATTTAAATCCAGCTTTTGCAGGCAGTACTGACGAAAGTAGAGTAGGTTTTAATTTTAGAAATCAATGGCCAGCATTAGATCAGAGTTTTTTAGCATCTACAGCCTATGGAGATCATTACTTTGAAAATTTGAATAGTGGGGTAGGTGTTATTATTACAGGGGCAAAAGAGTCCTTTACTCAAAGTCAATGGTATGAAGTGGGTTTGCTTTATAGTTACCGCTTGAAATTATCAGAGAGTACATTCTTTCAGATTGGCTTTCAAGGTAGTTTCACTGGAAGAGATGTATATTTTGATAGAGTCATTTTGGGTACGCAGCTTGATATCAACAGAGGAGTGATTATTGGACAGCCGGGAGATGGATTTGAGGGTGAAAGCAAGCTTCGTTCATTTGATGCCCATACTGGCTTTTTATTTTATGGGAAAAAGTTTTGGATGGGAGGTTCAGCCTTTCATTTATTGGAACCCTCGATTAGTTTTCTTTCAGAAAGTGAAAACACTTTACCTATGAGGTTTGGGGTTCATGGAGGATATAGGTTTGAATTGGCTCCTGGCTATATCAATGAGTATCTGAATAATTATGATCAGGAACGATCTATGGCCATTGCTTTTAATTATAGACAGCAGGGATTGTATAATCAACTGGATATTGGTGCTGAATTTTTCTTTGAGCCATTAATCCTTGGTTTGTGGTACCGAGGTCTTCCAACTAAGTACCAGTTGCCAAATAGTGAGTCTTTAATTGCCTTGGTAGGGATATCCTTGGATTCAGGGATTGAGCTGGGTTACTCTTTTGACTTTTCAGTTTCAAAACTAGGACAATCTGTTTCTGGGGGAGCTCATGAACTTTCATTTAGATATGTATTCACTTCTAATAAAAGGAGGAAAAATAGCTATCCGGCCCTGCCAAGTTTCAGGTTTTAAGTCTTTTTAGCTGAGATTCAGAATATTATACTGATAATTAATACAATTATCTTTTTAATCATTTAATTCTTCGTGGAAATTGACTTTTCAATTCAAAAAATTTTGAAAATTTTTCTGATTCAGAATCAAGAGATTAGATCTGATCTAGCAGTTTTTCTATAGAATCTATTGTATCCTGAAATAATCCCCCGATATTTGCACTCCCAATCGACGCAAACGGCGCGGGGAAAAATTGAAAGAAGGGGGAGATGTAAGAAGCCAGACACCGGGGTGTGTTTGGATCCGGGAAATCGGGAAGAAAAAGAAAAAATATTTTTTTCAGATTCTTTTTGCAAACGGAAAAACTTCTACTACCTTTGCACTCCTGTTCGGAAGGAACGGGAAAAACAAAAATAAAAAAACGGGGAAAACGAG